>Ga0316630_10000023_pt1 | contig 38830 bp, 48 predicted proteins | sample OWC_May_M1_C1_D6_FD_207658 | JGI IMG/M metagenome (GOLD analysis project Ga0316630, IMG submission 207658) | Wetland soil microbial communities from Old Woman Creek delta, Ohio, United States - OWC_May_M1_C1_D6_A | ecosystem: Environmental > Terrestrial > Soil > Wetlands | place: USA: Ohio...
TACAACGCCAGCGGGAAGAGGAAGTGATGCAGCCATACATCGTCATCTCCTACCACACCCCGGACGAACTCTACACGGCTCACGCCCGCGCCTGCATCGAGTTGCTGGACATCTTCCACATCCCCAGGCACATCGAGACCCTGCCACCGGTCGGGTCGTGGGTGCAGAACTGCGCGGCGAAACCACGCTTTATACAGAAGAAGCTCGCCGAGTTTACCGACCGGCCTGTGGTCTGGTTGGATGTGGATGCCAGGGTCATGAAACAGCCGGTGCTCTTCGACACCATCAAGGCCGATTTCGCCGTCCACTACCGGGCCGGGGTCGAACTGCTCAGCAACACCATGTTCTTCAACGTCGGCCCCAAGTCCCGTCAACTGGTGGACTTGTGGGTGACCGAGCAGGCCAAGAACACGAAGGAGTGGGACCAGAAGGTGCTCCAGCGGGTTATAGACCGCGATGCCACCAAGTTGGGTATCGAGGTCCAGCGTCTGCCGGCCGAGTACGCGGCCATCGACTTCATGCGGGTGCGAGACCCGGTCATCGTCCAGACCCAGGCGTCCCGCACGGTCCGCAAGCGACTTCGGGAGAGAAGGTGACAAGACACATGGTCAGACCGCTCTCGGTCAAACAGCGCATCGCCTACAACCTGCGCGAGTCGCAGTTCGCGACTGCCATGCCTCCGTTGGCCAAGTGCCTCGGCGAGCATGCCAGACCCGGGAGCCTGTTGCACCACGTTCTCGATGGCAAGCCCATGATCGTCGTCGGGAACTCGTCCAGTCTCAACCGGATCAACATGGGTATGGTCCGGGAGTTCCCAACGCTGGGTTGCAACCGCATCCTCCAGATGTACGAACCGGAGTTCTACACGGTGGTTGACCGCCAACCGTACATCCAGGAGATCGAGCGGATCAAGCAGTACCGGGGCACCCGCGTCCTCTCGGAGACGTTGTTCGACCCGATGGTGAGTTGTCGCAGGCAGCCCGTACAACCGCCGCCGACGTTCCCCTGGTATCGCTACCGGGCCGTCGCCAGCAGCAACCCCTTCCCTCCGAGCAATCCCCAGCGCGTCTACACCCACTACACCAACGACCGGCGCGTTCACTGTGGCATGATGCCTTCGGTGCGGACCAACCTGGACGAGTGGATTCCGGGCGGGGCCAACATCGCCGTGTGCATGCTCCAGATTGCCATGGCCATGGGCGCGAATCCCATCGGCGTGGCCGGCGTTGACATGTCCTGGAAATCGCCCCAGGACAGCCACTTCTTCGGGGCCGGATCGAGCGTGGGCGCGTTCCGGTTCAACACCCGGAGGGTGATGCTGTTCTTCGCGGCCATAGCCCGATGGGCGAAGGAGCACCACATTGAGATACTCAATCTTTCGCCGGAAGGGGTTCTCAGCCCAACCTTTCCGCGAATGTCCGTCGAGGTCTTCCATTCTCGATTTATCGGACAGGTACAGTGGAAGGGTGTACGTCCTTGGGAACTCAGCGAGTTTGCTACAGATCGACACGGACCGGCTCTCCCAGTCGGAACCGCTCTTGGGTGTGAACCGAATCTTGCGCCTGTGTCCTACCAGATGGGTGCTAATCAGCGACTTCACCGTCCTCCACCAAGAAACCTCACGGCTGAACTCGTCGGGCGCTCAGCCGCTGCTCTGGAGCGGGCTCGCCGCCTTCGCATCCAGGGTGCTCGTGCCCGCAAAGGCAAGAGAGGCTAGGTACTGGACATGTCATGCGGCTTCGGACATGAGATTGCCCCCGACGACCTTTCGGTTCTCTGCCAACTCAGGGACCTATGCCATCGAGGCTGCACTGCTCATGGGGTTCCGGGACATCCGCATGTTGGGGATAGACCTCCGGTACGACCTCAAGCAGAGTCACTTCTTCGGGGATGGTCGAAAGTGGGGTTGCGCCCTTTTCCCTATAGACAAAGTGCTGGAAGCCTATACATATGTCCGGGAACTCGTTCGCAAGAGAGGGGGTACGCTCACAAATGAGTCGCCCCTGGAGGGTCCGCTGGACACCATCATCGACAGGAGGCCGTCGCCATGGCTGATACAAAGGACACCAGAGAGCAGAAGAATTACGGAGAGAATCTCGTCACCAACGAGGCCATCCGTAACCGGGTCAGCGCCTACGTCCTAGAGCAGATCAAGACCATCGTCAACGGCCGGAGTTACCTGGACTCCAAGGCCATCATGCTGGAACGGTTGTGGCGTGGAGACCCGGTGAGCCGGTTCTACCCGGGGACCAGCACCACGCACGTTCCGGAGCCGTTCAAGGCGGTGGAGAGTCTGGTGCCCAGGATCATCGAGGGAGTGATGCCCGGCCCAGAATGGTTCCGGGTGACCCCGGTGGAACCCGGCCAGGGTGACCCGCGATCCATCGGCCTCCTGCTGAAACAGCAACTCGACGACGGGGACTTCGACGAGCGCCTGGACATGTTCGTGCGCATCTGCCTGATCCAGGGCACCGCCTTCGCCAAGTTGCCGTACATCTGGGACACCCGCAAGTACTTCTTCCGGGAGAAGCAGGAGAAACCGGTCTACAAGAACGGCATCCAGATCGATACCAAGCGCACCGGCTGGAAGAAGGAAGAGTACGAGTACAACCGGGACCGCACCGAGTTGCTGCCAATCGAGTGGTTCGACTTCATCGCCGACCCGCGCTGCCAGGACCCCGTCAACGCCGGGACCGGGTGTGGCGACCGCTCGCGCCAGACCAAAGAGTACATCTTCGAGATGATCGACAAGGGCGTGTACGCCAACATCACCAAGGAACAGGTCTCGCGCATGTCCAAGATGGACAAGACCGTTCCGATGGGTCTGGGCGAGACGCTCAAGTACACATCGGTTGACACCGCGAGCATCGCCCGACGGCCCGAGGACGATTTCATCGTCACCGAGTGGTGGGGCATGGTGCCCATCGACTCCAAGGGTGGGCGTACCGAGGCGGTGGTGACCTTCATCAACGAACAGGTCTGTGTCCGCATCCAGGCGAACAAACTCTGGCACCACAGCCGACCGTACTTGGTCAGCCAGTACATCCCCATCAAGAGCGAGTTGTACGGCATGGGGGTGATCGAGCCAATCGTGCGTCTGTGCCTGGACGTCAACGACATGCGCAACACCTTGAACCACGGAGCAGCCATCGCTGCCAACCCGATGCTCAAGGTCGAAGACTCCGCCGACGTCGAGGACGAGGTCATCATCCCGGTCCCTGGCCGGATCATCCGCTGCGCCCGCCAGGAGGGCATCCAGCCACTCTACATCCCGAACATGAGCCAGATCGCCCAACTCTCGGAGAACATGTCCAAGCAGGACATCGTGGAGACCGCGGGGACCACGCGGTTGTACTACGGGGCCGAGCAGGCCGGGGGCACGACTGCCACAGAGACGTACACGCGCACCCGCGAGGCCAACGTCCGGGTCAAGAGGTACATCAAGGCTCTGGGCAAGAAGATGGAACGCATCCTCCAGGTCTGTCACCTGAACAACCATCAGTTCCTGGACGAAGAGCGGATCGTCGTACTGACCGGTGACGTCAAGGGCTACCAGCATCTCAAGGTCACCCCGGACAAACTGGAGGGTCCCGCCAAGTTCGACGTCATCCTGGCCCCACAGATCGAACTGTTGGGCGTCCGCGGTCAGCAGATGATGATGTACATGGAGCGGACCATGGCCAACCCGATGCTGGCGGGCCAGATAGACGCCCGGCAACTGGCCCGGATCATCTGGGAGGACCTCTTCGGCACCCGCGAGGTCAACTACATCTTCCCGGAAGCCGACCAGCGGCTACTCTCCCAGGACGACGAGAACCTGCTGCTGATCAAGGGCCTGGAAATCCCGGTGCGGATGTACCACAACCACGAAGAGCACCGCAGGGTACTGATGCTGGTCATGACCATGCCGGAGTTCGAGGACTTCTCGCCGGAGGCCCAGGCCGCGTTCATGGCTCACTTCCAGAACCACGAACTCTGGGCCAAGCGGCTTAACGAGCAGGCCACGAACCCCATGAATCAGATGATGGCTGGCCCGGGTGGCGAAGCGTCTGGCGCTCCCGGGACCCAGGCACCGGGAGAGCAGGGGGCAAGAGCCTTCGCCCGGCAGTTGAGCGAGCAGGCCAGACAGGGAGTCCAGGGGAGGTAACATGCCGGAAGCACATTCCTCCATCCCAGAGAGACTTACGAAGCCCATCCCACTGCCGATGAGCGTGGCAGACGACCGGGAGCGAAACTTGGCCGCTCTGGCCATCAAGGAGCGCAAGATACTCGCTTTCCGCGACTTGGCGTCACTGGCGTCGATACCCCAGTGGCGCACGGCCAAGGACCGGTGCGATGCCGTGATCGAGAAGATTCTGGACACTCTACCAGAGGTCTTCGGGCCGCAGAGAGACCAACTCATCGGCGAACTGAAGGCGTGGCGCAGCTTCTCGGCGTCACCGGAGGCCGCTGCCGAGATGTTACACAAACTCAACATCGAGGTAGACAGACTCCGGGCTGCTACGAAATAGGAACGAAAGTTCTTGACAGGAGGCGGTCACTTCAGCTAGGATGGATAAGGAGACAGAGATGGACAAAGCCATAGAGGCTCAGGCTGACGCGAGGATCAGGCAGCAGGTTGGGGTGCCGAGCGGTTCTCTTGGTCGCCCGGCCCCGTCAGGACCGGCGTCCACCCCCCAGCCGCCGGCACCCCAGCCGGCCGCAGACCCCAGGGTAGACACACTCATGGGGGAACTGCGAACTCTGCAAACACAACTCGGACAGCGGGATCAGATGCTCCAGGCCCTCCAGGGGGAGGTCGTGGAGCTTCGGAGGCAGAAGGAAGAGCCTACTCCAGAGTTGCCCAGCGACGAGACGCTGGACGAACTGCCGAGGGGCGAGGCGATTCGGAGGGTAGCAGGGGCACTCACGGCGAAGGCGGTCAAGGACCTCAAGGGCGAGTTGGTGGGAGCGATGGGCAGAATGGCGGTCGATGTCATCCAAGCGCGCAACACCTTGGAAGAGCAGGAGTTGGCCCGGAAGTTCCCGGGCCTGGACATCGAGAAGTACCGCCCGGCCATCGACAGGAAACGGGCTGAGCTGCCCGGGGCCACCCTCAACGAGCTGGTCAGGCTGATCGCCGATCCGCGAGACCTCATTGCCGAACCTCCGGACAGGACCCGAGCCACCCAGGAAGCGGTCCACATGGAGACGGGCGGGGCATCGAGGGCAGGGGTGAGACGTACCCAGGAGCAGCCCCAGATCACGGAGCAGCAGCTCCGGCAGGGCTTCTTGGATGCCAGAACGGCTGGCAACAAGCTCCAGGCGGACGCCTACCTCATGGAGATCATCAAGCGTCGGCCCGACGTTCCTGCTCAGCATGGAGGTCGCCCGACGGGAGGTTGAGGGTCCATGGCAAACGGCGATTTCATTCAGGACTGTCACATCCTCTCCACATGGGACGTCGGCGCGGCCGGCGGCACCAGGGAGGACTTGCTCGACGTCATCGTGAACATGAGCCCGGAGGAAACCCGGTTCCTCTCGGGCTGGCCGAAGGTTCCGGCCAGGAACATCACCCACGAGTGGCTCCTGGACAGCCTGGAGGCACCGGGTGACCCGGACAATGGAGACGCGGACGTACACTGCACCGGCGAGTCCAGCGATGCGGTGTTCCCGGTTCTGCACCCCCGCTGCCGGGTGAACAACCTCACTCACATCTTCCGGGCGACCTACGATGTGAGCGAGACCCAGAGGGCGGTGGACAACGCTGGCATGGCGGACGAGTACGCCTACCAGAAGATGAAGGCTCTGCGCGAGTTGTCCATGAAGATCGAGTTCGCGCTGATCCACTCGATCCGCGCCCTCCAGTTCGTCCCCCAGGCCGAGTACCCGGGGGTCTGCGGTTCGCCGACCGGCTGCCGCAAGATGGACGGAATCTTCTCCGTCATCGACTGGACAACGGACTCGTTCGCCTGCCTGGACTCGGACAAGCAGGGAACCGTGCTGGACCCGTCGGGGAGTCCCTGCACGTACCTGAACCCGGACATCCTGGACGACCTCCACGAGCTGATGTGGGGGAAGGGCGCGAAGCCCAAGACCGTCTACGTGAACGCCTTCCAGAAGAGGCGGATCAGCAAGTTCTACCTCTCCGGACAGACCCGGAACTCGTCCGTGGAGGACAAGAAGCTGACCAACGTGGTCGATGTCTACGAGTCGGACTTCGGCCTCCGGAAAATCTACCTCCACAGGTACATGCCCACGCGGCGTGTCCTGGTGCTCGACGAGGACTACATCCGGATCGCCGTCCTGCGGCCGGTGAAGTCCTACGAGTTGGCCAAGGTCGGCAACTCGGACAAGGGCATGATCGAGGGCGAGATGACCCTGGAGTTCAGAGCGCCGGCTGCCGGCGGCTACATCGAGGGGCTGTGCAACGCCATCGGTGAGGCTGGCGGCGAAGGCTACTGCAACTTCGGGACGCTGAACGCCCCGAACTGCGAGTAGACCTAACCGGAAGCCCCAAGATCGTCGGCAGGGGTGGCCATCCCTTCAACGGGGTGGCCACCCCATGCCACGGGAGGGACCGGCCATGGCGTACACCGTCCGCCACCAGCGGAAAGATGGCTCAGTTACCATCGCCCGCCACGAACTGACACACCTGGAAGAGTGGCCCTGCAACCCCATGTCTGGGCGTACTGCCGCCGAGGCGCGAGAGAACATCGCCCTCACGCTCAAACACACCCGCAAGAACCTGCGCGACAAGAAGGGGTACGACCGCAAGCGTACCAGCCGTCTGGTTGCGCAGATTCCTGCCGAAATCGTGGCTCATGTCTTCCGACATGATGGCCCGGAGGCTGCCAGGGACGTCAAATACCTGTTGAGAGCCGGCGACCAGCTCGGCATCGACTGTCGGGTCAGCCGGGGGAGATTCTGATGGCCACTTCCGTCACCGACCTGTTCCATCGTGACGACGCCCACGACCTCGGCGCAGACTGGACCATCGTCTACGGCTGGCCGGAGATACAGGACCATGCCGTAGTTGTCAGTCTGGCCTCGCCGACTGCTCCGGAACTGATCGCGTTCCATGTCACCGAGTTGGACTCGGTCGAGCAGATGGTTCGCGCCCGCGTCAAGGTCACCGGGGGCCGCAACACCGACAACGTGCGGCTCTACTCTCACGGCGAGTCCGAGGATGTCGCCGGCACCCCATGGCTGCGCAAGTGCTACTACGCTCAGCTCACCGAGACCGAACTGACGCTGAACATGATCGTCGAATCGGAAGGCGCGGCGGTCGTACTGGCTACGGTCGCGGTCCAACTCGACAGTCACGACACCCACTCGTTCGCCCTGAAGGTCCGCGAGCACTTCCGGGGCACCCAACTGGATGTGTTCCTGGACAACGATGTCGTCCCGGTGCTGAGTTACGTCTGCTACGCGGACAAACGCCCCGAGGGCAAGGAAGTCGGCTTCGGCATCGTTGACAACAGCGGCGTCCAGGCGCTGAGCGTCAGCGAGTTCTCGTCCTACATCCTCAAGTCGTCCGCGATCAAGCCCGTGCGCCCGCCCGTGCGCCTGCTGACCCTGCAAGACATCGTCTACCAGTGCCAGTACCGATTGGACCGCTCCGGCAACTCGCAGTTCTCCGAAGAGATCATGAACGACCTCGTGAACTTCGCCCAGGACGAGGTCTACAACGAACTGACCCCCTGGCGTTGGGCTTTCCGCGAGATGGTGGTCCCGGTCGTGGCCAACACCCGCTACCTGGAACTGCCGCCGCACGTTGCCATGCTCTACGACATCCGCGACCAGAGCATCGGTTACCAACTCTCGGTGGTCTCCCAGCAGGACCTGAACCGGGTGGACCCACGCCGGGAACGTTCCGGGACCTCGTTCAGTGTCGTGGTGGTCGGGAACGGAGACTACGGTGGTCTGGTGGTGGAGTTGACCCCGGTGCCCTCCAGCGACACCGTGCTGGTCCTCCCCTACTACGCCAAACCGATACCGATGTCCGAGCCGACCGACATCCCGTTGATCCCGTCGAACTTCAACGAGATTCTGGTCTACGGCGCTCTCAAACGCGGGAGCATGTCCGACACCGACACGGCGTTCATGCAGATGGTCCATGCGAGTTGGGAACGCATGATGACCAAGATGAAGCGGCAGAACTACACGGACATGAAGAAAATCCCGCGCATGGTCACGGGCAACGAGTTGTTCAACAACAAGGCCAGCTCGGTGCTCGGGCCGGTGACAAGGGCGGAGCAACTTGGCCTTTAAGGAAGACCTCGGCCGTCTGGACGGTGCTGGCCTGCAACTGAGTGCCAGCCCGACCAAGATCGGTCGCGAGGCAGCGGTCGTGGCCCAGAACACCGAGTTCTGGCCGCACCGCACCATCTCCAAGCGCCAGGGGTACGCTCGCTGGCGAGACCTTCGCGAGAACTTCCCGATCACCGCCCTGGTCAGCATGGACGGGCGATTCCTGATCATGGCAGGGGAACTCGATGAGCTTTGAAGAAATGAAGCTCGCCGACTTCCCCGGCTTGGGTCTCGACACGGACCCGGTCAACCCGTCGGCTCACGATGCCCAGAACGTGGACCTGTGGCTCGCTGGCGAACTCGACAAGCGCAGTGGGTATCGTCGGGCCAACCATCTTCAGTTCGGCCAAGCCGTTGTCGCCATCCCGGACTGCCAAAGGGTGTGCGACTACCGGAGACTGCTGGTCATCGGCGGATACCTCTTGGACCCGGTGCCCGTACCCGGTCCCCTGCCTGTACCCGCCCCCATCGACGAAGAGACCGACGACGATTTCTGGGACGTTAACTGGCCTCCGATGGCCCTCTTCTCGGCATCCGAAACCTCATTCTCGGTGCCGGTGATAGGCGATTCCCACGACATCGAATTCGATGCCTCCGAGTCGTATGACCCGGATGGTTTCGTCGTGAGTTGGGCGTGGGACTTCGGCGATGGCGGTACGGGTTCTGGCGAGATTGTCACGCACACTTTCATCGTGGACGATCTCACAAAGACCTGGACTGTCACGCTGACCGTTACCGACAACGAGGGCAAAACCACATCGCATACATTGTCCGTGGATGCTCAGACTCTCGACCCTTGGGTTCTGGATGTTGACCTCGGCGGCGCATACACTAGTCTCAGAGACATAATTGAACATTCCGGGACCATCTATGTCTTGGACGGTCCGACCAAGAGACTGTTGAGCCGCGTGGGTCCGAATAATTGGCCCATCATCGCCACGGCTCCCAGGAATGTGGATTCCGGAAACTACTGCTGGTTGATATCGTTCGGCGGTAGTTTGTACATGCAAACGCAGCACACCTTGGTCCAACTCAGTCGAGTGTACAAACTTGTTGCCGGCGCGTGGGTCTTGGACTACTCCGCCTCCAGTACATATGCTACGATGTTCATTCTTGGCACAAGGCTTTTCCTGCACGAAGGAACGGGTGCCGGAGGGAACTTCTGGTACGAGAGTAAACTTTCCGGTGGCGTGTGGGGTAGTTTCAATTCCCTGGCATCTAGCGATGGCGAAAGAATAACCCGGTTCACCTGGGATGGTGGAGTCCACACCGCTCGATCCAGGTTCTCTGCTGTGGGCACGGTTCTCTCCCGTACAGCAAGTGGCGGGAATAACCCGTCCACCAGCGGCAAGCTCGGACTGTTTCAGAACAGGTTGTGGGGTGCCGGAGTTGGGAGCACGATCAGATACAGAGTCAATACGGCGGCGGCCTGGGTTGATGTCGCCACTGGACTGTCCATCAATCTTACCAGCGACTTTGAAGGCACGGCCAGCGACCTGTACTTCGTGGCCAGGAAAACAACCGGGGCATACGCCATCTACCGATATGACGGGACTTCGTTCTTCGAGGAACATGTGTTCGCAGCCTTAGAGGTCCCGGTTTATATCGAGGCGACCAGCACCTACATCTTCCTGTCCACAAACACTGGGAAGATATACAGGAGGCCGATCTAATGGCGGTCATCGACACCTTCCAGTTCACGAACCTGCTGGTCAACTACGCCACGCTGAATGGCAAGGTGGTGTTGACCAACGGTCTGGAGGCCATGAAGAAGTACAATCCCGTTACCAGGGCGGTCGTCCCGCTCGTTCTCCGTCCGTTCCGCCAGGACATCGCGTTGGCCGCGGGCGGGGCCGGGAACTTGACCGGCCACTACGTCTACCGGATCGTGCCGTACAACGAGAACGAGGACGAAGAGGGCGAGTCCTACCCGGACGACGAGACCGTGGCCGCGTTCGAGATCGACTTGGCCACCCAGTCGTGCAACATCAACCTCGCGGCACTGGTCGCTGACGATGCCGAGGTAACGCATGTCCGCATCTACCGGACACTTGCCGATGGTTCCTGGCCAGTCATGTTCCGGATTGCCACGGTGGCGTTGCCAGCCGGCGTCTACAACGACAACCTGATCGACGACGATCTTGGCGACGACGAGGAAGGTCTGGATGTGGCCATCCAGGTGCCCACACCCAAACCCTTCCTGTGCGTCCACAAGAGTCGCATGTTTGCCTGGGGGGACATCCCCTACGAGACCGGCGAGGCTCACGTGACCAACGGCAGTCCGAACGTGACCGCGGTTGGCACTGCCATCTTCGGATTCCACCTGATCGGCAAGGAGTTCCACGCCGAAGGCGATGGTCGTGCTTACATGATCGACGGATACAACCCGGCCACGGGCGCACTGATCCTGCGAGACAACTACGACGGCATCACCAGGGACACGGAGTACCGAATCTGCGGCGATGCCGACACGTTGATCTGGACGGACCCGTTCCGTGAACACACCTGGGCGGCGAACAACAACCTACCGATCAACAAGAAAGAGGATGACAAGCCGGCTGGGATGGCACCCCAAGGTCGCAGATTGGTCTTGGCCAAGAGTAAGCGGACCTACGCGCTCTACTACGGCAACGACCCGTCGTACCAGTTCAGCGAAGTCGCAACCCTTTCGCTGGAACACGGGTGCGTCAGTCACCGGACCATGCGGGTGATCAACGGAACGATGCACTGGCTGAGCCGCAATGGCATCGTGGCCGCGCCACCGGAGGGCTCGGTACAACTCGTTTCCGGACCAACTGGCACCTGGATCAAGGACAACTTGACACTGGACGAGACCGGGGACCGCCAGATGGCCTGCGCCCAACCATTCAAGGTGCGCGGCCAGTACATCTGCTTCTTCCCGGGTCCGGACAGCGTCTTGGGTTGCGAACTGGCGATAGTCTACCACACGTTGACCGGCAAGTGGTCCTGGTATCGTTTCCTGACCGAGTTCACTTGTGCCGAACTGGTGCAGGACTCGGACGGCAACGAGGCCATCGTCCTGGGAGACCGTTGGGGGTACGTCTGGGAGTACCCGTTCGGGGACATCGACGGTGCCCCGGTCGGCTCTACACTCGCTGGCAACGTGGACAGTTACCACATCGAATCCTCTCCGGGTTGCTGGCTGGAAGACTTGGATGCCCACTTCCCGACCGTCGGGTTGGGACTCGCCGGGGTGCCCATCTACATCTACGAGGGCACCGGGGCTGGCCAGTACGGCATCGTCGGTGGTAACAGCGAGACGATGATCTGGCTGATGGAGTGTTTCGACATCCCGCTGGACACCACCAGTCGGTACTACCTGGGGCCGATCATCGCCGACTACAAGAGCGGCTGGCACGACTTCGGGGCCATCGACCGGGCCAAGCGGCTGATGTACGCCAACTTGGTGTTCGAGCAGAACGACAGCGACCTACGGTTCGAGGTCTACGGCGACTTCGACGAGGACCCGGAGGACCTGACCGACCGGAATCCGCGCGTTGCCACGGCAGACCGGGAAGACTACTCCATCGTGGAGATGAACGGCGACGACGAGGATTCCGAGCACCCGCGCGGTCGCAAGCGAGTGAAACTGGGCGGCATCCGCAAGACCCACTTCGCATGGGAGGTACTGGACTACAAGCCGAACAACCCCTGGAAGCTCTACGATCTCAGTCTTGATGTGGAGTTCAAGGAGAACTGACCTTGGACATGCAGCGGTCCACCTACACAATCGAAGCGATGGTCCGCGCCCTTGCCGGCGAGCCGTTGTTCGGTTCCGTGGACTGCGCCCTGCGACTCTACGATCCGCACACTCAGGAATGCCTGGACTTCGACGAACTGGCCGCGGCTATCGGCGGAGTCCCGGCTGCCCACCATCTGACACACGAGGATGGCGGCGCGGACGAAATCAACGTGGAGGGGCTCAGCGGCCAACTTGCGGACCCGCAGATTCCGGCCATGACCCAACTCCTAGAGACTGCCTACCACTGGGACACTTCCGATCATTCCCCTCAACGCGGCGACATGATCTACGCTCGCACGACTCCGTTCGGAGTCAGATGGGGCGACTTGCCCGGTGGTGTTGCCAACGCCCTCAGGGTGTTGCACGTATCGGCGGGAGGACTCCCCGAGTGGGTACTGGTCCTGGCTGGGTTGACATCGGTAAGCGCCACGGACCTGTTCGCCACATCGCTGGTCGGGACCAGACTGGTCCGCTCCGGTGCGGGCGGGGAGTTGGAGTCGCTGGCCGCTGCTGATGCTGTCGGGTATCTCTACAACGACGGTGCCGGTAACCTGTCCTGGGAGCCGGCGGGCGGCGTTGCCGAACACCTGTTGTGGGACCCCATGATACACGTTGACGAGTGTTGGAACGGTGGCATCCCGATCATGCCGGAAGATGGCGACATACTGATCTACCGTGGCGCGTCCCCTGGTTGCTGGACGCTGGAGAAACAGACATCGTACTTCCCTGGAGGGTGGTCATGAACGCTCGCAAGCTCTCGCTGTGGTACAAGGCCATCGCCGACGCGGAGGACGCGCTTGCCGCGATGCCCAAGGACAAGAGCGAGATTGACCCCGGGACGCCGGTGGACGTTGACCAAGCCTACCGCGATGCCGTGGTCACTGCCAGGAACACCGTCTTGGCCGGCAGCGGCGAGAAGGCCGAGCTGCTCGGGACGCTCTCCACGCCTCCGACCGCTGACGCGAAAGCGTTGACTGACGCTGGTCTGGAGGGCAAGGAGAACGACGAACTACTCGCCAAGGCCGCGGAACTTCGTGCGACGGCGCTTGCCATCGTGGTTCCGGCGGTGGTGAAGGGCTAGACGATGTACGCTGCCTGGGCTGCGCCGACCGTCAGTGATGCGACGAAACTGGAATTGGTACCGTGGTGGCATCCAGCTACCGGTGCCCGGATGGCGAACAATGCCGGTCTCTATCGGCTCAAGTACGTGTTGGTGTATTCTACGGATTGGGCAGATGCTGCTGGCTGGACCGAGGTAGACGGTGGTGGCAACGTCAGTCTGGCCGGAGGAGTCTGGAGTTTCAACGGTGACGGGGCCAGCTACACGACCAACGGTATCTATAAGACGGACGGGATCACCCGCATCGAGGGATTCATAGAGGTAAAACACAAGGGACACAACAAGGCGGCTAGCACTCTGTTCCAGGCCAATGTCAACTCGGCAGCCGCTTTAGCTAACACGTGGCAGAAGAGCTGGTCGCCGCTGATTAACGCGCGGGTAAGCTGTTACCACAACGCGGAGATTGGCCGTGTGGCCGTGGTCGATGGAACTTGGTACACCCTGCGCACATATTTCTCGAATCCGACCGCGGACGGGTTGTGGTGCCAGGTCATGTTCACGATAGAGGGGGGTGCCTATACCATTGAGACCTTCGTGGCCCAAGCCTTCATCTATGCTACCGGGGGACTTCCCGACCCGTTCTATCCCAAGTTCAACAGGTACACCAACGACGCAGCAGAACCGAATGAGATCAAAGAATTCCGTTGGTACGGTGGATTCTCCGCCGCCGGTCCCACCCTCACCTACGTCCACGACTGCGGCGCGGATCGCGCGTACTCCGACATCGTTCTGACCAACATCGCGGCGGTAGGTGGATGGGACACTACCAACGTCACGTTCGCGTGGTCCTGCGACGACGGGGTTGCCGCCTACACCGCCGAGCACACGCTCGCGCAGATGCAGGCGCACGGCGCGCTCACCGAGTCCCACCGCTACTTCCGCCTGCGCATCACGGTCAACTCCGACGGCGCGACCCAGCAGTACGCGGGGGAGATGAACGCCAGCGACCTCGTTTCCGCGATCATCAACACCGCCGAGGTCTGGCCGTCCGAGGACGATGTACGGGACGGGGTGGATTTCGGGCCGACCGGTGCGGACTACACGGGCAATGCGACCTTCCCGGCAGAGGGCGACGTTCAGAGCGGGGTCCAGTACGGCACAGACGGGACGGAGTACACCGGCACCTTCACCGAGCCGGGCGTGGCAAACGTGGAGTTGGGGGTGCAGTACGGTGCCGGCGGGGTGGAGTTCACAGGGACGTTCGTAGTCCCGTCCGAGGACGACGTAGAGTTGGGTGTAGACTACGGGGCAGCCGCCGAATTCACCGGCAACTTCGAGGCACCGCCGACGGGCGATGTGCGCAACTTGGTCGGTTACGGTTCCGGTGGAGTCGAGTTTGTCGGTACGTTCGTGGTCCCGGCCGAAGGCGATGTGGAGTTCGGGGTCGGGTACGGGGCTGCGGGCGTCGAGTTCACGGGAGCCTTTGTCGTCCCGGCTGAAGGTGATGTCGAGGCCGGAGTCACCTATGGCGCTGCCGCAGAGTTCACCGGCACATTCGTAGTGCCCTCAGAGGACGATGTAGAGTTCGGGGTCAATTACGGGAACGCAGCCGAGTTTACGGGCAACTTCGTGGTGCCCATCGAGGCGACCGTCCAGTTGGGAGTGACCTACGGCGCTGGCGGCGTTGAGTTCACCGGCACACTGGTCGGCGGCGGTGGATGGGACCCGGACGAGGTTGACGGCATCGACACCGGACTTACCGCCCGTCAAGCCCTTCGGTTGATGGTTGCGGTACTCTGCGGCAAGACCACCGTGGTTCCGGGTACTCCGGGCCACGCCATCTTCCGGGATACCGCCGATACCAGAGATAGAGTTGACGCTACCATGGTTGGTAGCGAGCGAGTGGATGTGGACTACGATAAGAGTTAGGGAGGATGCCATGTCACTGACGCCCCCGCAGGTTCAGAAGATTCTGGAGTCCATCGGTGGTCGCTGCGGTCTGCCAGCAAAGTTCAATGGTGACCGCCTTGCGGCCTTCAACTACGGGCTGGCCGAGGCCGTGCGGCAGTTGGTCCCGATGGTCACACTCGACCCTCTGCCAACGACCACCACTCCGGTCGATCCACCCCTGGAGACACCAGAGGAACCTCCGAAGGAGTAGCCCATGCCCGTCACGGTAGGTCCCGGAGTCCCGCTCTGCCTCGGCGTGGTTGACGCCGCGCCATACGCCCAGGGTTGCATCCTGGTGCGGTGGTACGAGGCATGCGCAGATGGCGTTCCAATCTGGCGGTACGACTTCCACGTGAAGCGCGCCGTGGATGGCATTCTCACCTTGGGCGAAATCAACGCCGGGACCTACTTCTCCAGGAGTCTTCGTGCTTTCGAGGTCAATGGTTGCGTTGCCGGAAGTCCGTGCGTCGGTTCCCCGTGTCCGGTCGGACCGGGCATCTTGTCGGCCGCGCTGGCCTTCGAGGCCCCCGGTTCGATCAGCCCGCCGGTTGCAGACGGTGACGAGAACTCGCACCTGTTCTCCAGCCAGCAGTACTACCTTGCCGTTCGGGCGCTTGCGCTCGATCCGGTGACCAACATCGTCTACGAGGACCAGAACGACGAAGTCATCCTGTCGTACTCCAGCGGCTATCAGGGCGTGGTCTGGCATCACATCCTGACTTGGCCGTGTCTGGAGCTTTGCGACGGGCAGAGCATTGCAATTTCGTCCATCCCCGAGATACAATTCGCCGACGACGCGGAACTGGACATGCGGATCGTCGCTTGGCCGGAACTCGGGGTCCACATGCACCGCAGGGGAGGCTGATCATGGGTACTGCCTACGTTGACATGAGCAAGTACTTCCAGAACACCGTGGCCAACCCTGGCTACCGGGTGCTCATGGACCCGCGCACGGGCGAGTTGATCACCCAGAAGCGCACCGGGGCGACCGGGCTGCTCTACATGAACACGCCCAACTTCGACCCGGGGTCGTTCTACGGCAGTACCTTTGCCAAGGCATATGGTCTTCCCACCACCGGTCCCGGTGGCGAGGCCCTGTTCAACGTCCGCGACTGGAACTCGGTGGTCTCCAACGTCCAGAAGACGTTCGGCGTGGACTTCATGAGTTTCCTGTCGGCCGATCCCACCAAGCGGGAGCAACTCTACTCCAAGAACCAGGGCACCGGATACGATTCTAAAACCGGTCTGGATGCCCTGTTCGACCCCAAGACCGGTCTACCCAACCGACCGCCGAGGAATGCCATGGAGGCCCTCCAGTTCCAGTTCCGGGCCGACCAGGAGACCAGACGTCTCAACCAGGGGCTACTGAACAACGCTATCGCCACTCTGCGATACGGGTTGGGCGGGGTCAACCGCGGCGGACCGTTCTCGACCTACGGGATGATGTCGCCTCTGCTGGGGCAGATGTCCAGCACCTACATGAACTCCCAATACGACTCTCCGGACTACAGTTACTTCCTGCGTCCGGACGTTCCGGGATACGGTAGCGACGGCGGATACGGCAGCGGTGGACCGATTCCGACCATTCCGTCAGTCCCCGGGCTCAAGGGCGTGTACAATGCGCCGACCCCGAGTGTCCCGCCGGCCATGCAGGCGTCAAGGATACCGGGGATGATCAGCCCGGCCAACTTCTAGGGGGTGACAGATGCCTCTGAGAATCGGTGGCGGCGACTGGAGAAGCTGGTCCGACGTAGCCCACACGCTAGTCACCGAGCGCCAGAACGCCCAGCAACTCGCCATCCAGGCCCGCGAGTCCCAGGTCCGTGCCTACTTGGGCAAAATGGGTCTGGAGCAGTCCCGCGAGCAGTTCCAGCAGAACATGCAGATGCGCCAGGACGAACTGGCCGAGCGGTACTACCAGGACGAGTTGCAGAACAGCATGGCCAAGATTCAACAGGAACGTCTTGGCGAGGAAAGCGATCTGCGCTGGCTGGACAAACAGGTGGAGTGGGGTGTCAGGTACGGGGTCTACTACGACGAGACCACCAACGAGGTCAAGTTGGCCCCGGAAGGTCACCCGTTCCGCGCCGCCCACGAAGCCTACGTCGCCGCCAAGAAGGACACCAACAGCCAGGGCGTCGAGTTGAACCGGAAGATGGGCCGGCTCTGGACCGAGATCAGCACGGACCGCCGCACCGTGACCACTCTGAACAAGAAGATTTCCCAGGCGGATGCCAACAACGCCCTGCTTGGGCAGAACGCGCCGCCAGAGATGAAGACCGACACGACCGAGATGGCCAAGGAGCGCGATGCCGCACTTGGCCGGCTCAAGATCAACGAGCCGATGTACCACAAGTACTACCAGCAGTACTTCGGCGAGTACATGCCCGAGAAGAACGAGCAGGACCTGGACCCCATGGGCACGGCGACTGGCAAGCCGACCACTCCGCCGGCTCCCAGGGGCATGCCCCAGCCGTTGCCCGCCGCCGGGGAGATCGCGGCTCCTGAGGCATCTGGTGCGGTCCCAGGGCCATCCCAGCCGGCAGTCCCGCCCCAGCAGGAGGGCTTCCTGTCCAGACTCGGCAGCGAGTTCAAGGCCACCGCCGAGAACCCCCAGTTGCAGGACGCCGCCGCCTGGATTGTCGGAAAGACCGCGGGCGCAGCCGGTTACATCGCTGGCGAACCAGGGTCTTCGGAGCACGAGGCCACCGAGTCCGGGGTCATGACCGGTCTGACGGGCATGGGGTTGGCTGCCCGCAAGATGCTGGGGATGGACAAGCCATCCTACACAGCCAGTGACCTGAGCGAAGCCATGGCCCCGGACATCTACATCGACAACAAGCCCTACTTCGTCAAGCCGGGCAATCGGGCCAAGCTGGCTCGCGACCTACAGGGCCTGAAAGACAGGATGGACAAGGCGATTGCGGCGAAGAATTGGGCGCTGGTTAGAGAGTTGAACGAGCGCCGCCGCAACTACCTGTTGCAGAATCTTGACATGATGACTCAAGAACCTCCATCTCAGGCGGGATGGCAGAAGAGAGGCTGACATGCCGGAACTTCAGCCCGGAACAGCTCGGCTAAGCCCTCCGCAGAAGCCTAGGGCCTACATGGGAACCGTTGCCCGGAAATCCGGCACCGGGCCGAACGTGTACCCTGCCGAGCTTCCCGAACTTCTCGACTGGGCGTCTTCCGAGTACAACCCGGTCGATGACCAACTCGACGATGTGTTCAAGTGGTCGCGCGAGTTGGACATACAGCAGACCAAGATTCTGGAGATGGGTCGTTGGGCGCGCAGGGACTTCTTGGACGAAGAGCCCAAGAAGGTGACCATCGACCGCATGAAGGAAGTCATGCCCGGGGTCGCGGCCGAGGCCATCTACGAAGAGGTAGAGAAGAGTTGGGGCAAGTACCGCCGGCTCTGGAAAGAGGCCCGCGAGTATGCCAACGGCGAGAACCTGGACCTCGCCGTGAACCGCATCATGGAGATGAACAAGGAGGACAAACAGGCCCTATATCACTTCATGTGGGAGCAGTCCGAACCCAAGGCTAGAACTTGGTACGGGAGCATCTGGGAGGCTCTGGGCCGGGACGTTGACCGGTTGCAGAACAACTTCGAGGAACAGTTCACCGGGATTGCCGGAGAACTCCCAGACTCGCGTGAGAGGTCGCTCGCAAGCACCATGAAAGTGGGGCTTGTCGGGATGCTGGAAGACCTTGGGACCGGCACCCCCGATGCCTTGCAGATCACGACTGGCGAGCGGGCCGCTGCGAACGAACTCAAGGAACAGCGTCGTGTCGCCAGGGAAGCGGCCCGGATACGCCGAGAGGTCTACCGGGCGTACATGTCTGGTGACCCGATTGCTGCCAACAGCGCCTTCGAGCAGGGTGTCTACGATGTCGCTGGCATGCTGCCTTCTCTGGGCGCTGGCGTGGCTGCCGGGGCTGGCGGTGCGGTTGCCGGCGGTCCTCCAGGGGGCATTGCGGCCAGCATCGCCTTCTGGACGGCCCAGATTCAACCGGACCTGATGGATGACATGGTCGAGGCCGGCATCCCGCCGAGAGAGGCGAGGACCTGGGCGTATCTGGCGGCGATACCGTCTGCGACCATCGAGATGGCCCAGATCAAGAAGATGACCCCGGCTGGCAAGGAGGCAATCCGCCGGTCGGTCATGCCATTCATGATCGGTTTCGCCAAGAAGGTCGGCAACTCGTGGCTACGCGAGACTGGCGAAGAGGGTTGCCAGTTCGTAGTCGAGCAGGGCACCAAACTGGCAGCGATGGCTGCCAACGACCTGGAAATCAAGGACGTAGACGTCGCCAAGTTGATCCAGGACGGCGCGGAAGAGGTCAAACGAGCCGGGGTCAGCCTCGCGATTCTGACTGCGGTTGGACATACGCCCGCCGGCATCAAGGGCGCGTTGATGTCCAATGCCCAGGGTGGTCTGCTGTACGCCAACGCCAAACTCGTCGCCACGGACTCCAAGGACCCCAAGATGCGCCAGTACGGCGGCACCGTGCTGGAGATGGTCGAGCGCGGTCTGCCCATCGCCGGCAAAGAGGGGTTGATCAAGCGGGTCAACGACGAGGCTGCCAAGTTGGTGGTCAGCGAGTTGCGCAGTCGCCGCCTCGAAGCAGAGGCCAAGGAAGAGGTCAGGGCCAAGGAAGCAACCCCGGCCCCCGAGTACGAATCCGGCGAAGAGGCTCTTGCCAAGGTCGCAGAGCAGACCGAACACGTAGAGAAAGAGGTCAAGGTCAAGAAGGGTGCCATCACCGACAAGGAGACTGGCGGCAAACTCACATACGCCATCGAGCCGAGCAGCAAGCGACTGGTCGTGGACGAGATTGCCACCAAGGGCAACGCCGAACCCCTTCTGGAAGCGGCCAAGACCATGGCCACAGAGAAGGGGCTGGACCTTGTGATGGTTGCCGACGCCGAGCAACTGAAGACGTTCGGCGAGACACTCAAGCGGGCCGGCATCTCTCCGACGGTCGAGGGAACCCCGGAAGCCAGAGGCGGTTACACCCACGCCTTCAGGGTCAACAAGGTCGAGGGCATCAAGGTCCCGCCGCCGGCCAAACTCAAGTTGCGTGGCGAGCAGGCCCTGGCGGAAGCAGTCTCTGCCGCCCCGGCAGTAGTTGAGAGAGCCAAGGCCAGGAAGGCCGCGCCGCGCGAGACTGCCAGGGCGCGACTGGCGGCTGCGAAGGCCAAAGTTGCAGTTCCGGCACCCACCCCGGTCGTCAAGCCCATCTCGGCAGAGGAACGCATCGCCGAGGTAGCCAAGACATCCCCCAAGAACGAGTGGGTGGACAAGCGCATCGCCAAGTTGGGCAAGGTCACCAGCGGTCTCGGCATTGATCAGCAGTTGGACGAGACTCGCAAGGCGTTCAAGGCTGGCAAGATCGGCCGGGAAGAACTGATTCGCATCGCCGAAGCTGCCATCGACGCAGTCGGCCGTGTCCAGGACAAGGACAAGGTCAAGTTGCCCAAACAGGCTGCCCGCGTCAAGGCCATGATCGAGACGGTCGGCAAGTTGGGCGCACCGGCAGCGGCAAAGGTCGAAACGCCCAAGCCAGCGCCGATAGAGAAACCCAAGCCAGTTCCCGCGCCGGCACCCGAGCCAGCCGCCAAACCCACTTCGGTCGGCGTCAAGTTCAAGGGCGGCGTGACGCTGGACTACGACAGTCTGATCAGCAATCTGAAGACCGACCTCAAACTGGCCAGACATGCCGAAGACTGGGATCGTGCGGCCAAGATCGAGAAGCAGATCGCTTCCTACGAGAAGCAACGGGCAGAAACGAAGGTGAGACCAGAACCGGCGGCACCCAGGAAGGTCGAGAAGCCGCCCGCACCTGTCGCACCGCCAAAGGTCGCCGAACGTCCAGAAGTCATCGTGGACAAGGGTGTGGCCAGACCAGCCACTGCCATGGAGCGTCTACTGGCAGAGAAGCGTGGCCAAGTACTTCCAAGGGCACCGGTTCCGACCAGTGGGACAGCCACTGTGGCTGCTCAGCCGCGACAGGCTCAACTCCCCCCAGAGCAGAGGTCTAAAGCGGTAGAGGCCGGTGCCCGACTTCTTCGTGAGATCGAAGAGAAGCATGGCAAGAAGGGGGCCGATCTAAGCGACTTCGAGACCAGCCACTTCGGCGGCAGATCGGTCCAGGGCATGTTCCGAGAGGCGCTGGAGTCCGGGAATCTGGACAAGGGCATCAGCGATCTCCGGTTCGCCCGCAAGGAACTGAACGCCAACTACGGTCACAAGTCCAAGGCGAGGCAGAAGTTCCGCCAGGACTACGTGGCCATGATCGAGAAGTTGATCGGCAAGCTGGAGGAACTCAAGAAGGGCGAAGTCCCAGTCGAGGTCGCAGCCGAGCAGGAAGCCGCCGACTTGGCCGCTTTGCAGGCCCGGCGTGAGGCCGAAGAGACCGAGAAGCAGATGACCCCGGACGAGTGGGCAGCCCATGTTGCCGAGCAACAGGTTGCCGCACAACCAGTCGTCAGACCGGGAGAACCAGTCGGCAAGGATGTCATCGCCCAGATTCACCAGGAAACCGAGAAGGAGATGGAGGAACTCGGCGAGAAGGCCGGAGTTCGCAAACCCAGCGTCGTCCAGCGGAAGATGTACGAGGCCAAACTGCGTGAGCAGGAGAAGTTGGTCGAAGAGGGCAGCAAGTACGAGTTGATGGCCGATGCACTCTCCGAGTTGCCCGAGAAGGACCAGCAGGCAGCCCTGGCCGAGATGGACAAGGACACTCGCGCGGCCGTCCAGGAACTCGTGAAGGCCAAGAAGTCCAAGGCGCAGAAGGATGTGGACGATCACGAGGGAGACCCAGAGACCCGCGCCGAGACCGAAGAGCAGACCACCACCCTCGGGTCTGGCATCCCCTTCACGCCTCTCTGGAACTTCGCCAAGAGCTTCCTGCACAGCGCCGCGACCGGCTTCGAGAAGGGTCATGCGCTGCGCGAGGGATTCCTGGCGGTCCACGAAGCACTCCGTTCCGCCTTCGCCAGCAAGGGTTACGGTCAGAGCGTGGCCCGGGACGCGATTCTGGGCATGTACCAGAACGTCTTGCAAGACCCGGAAGACCAACGCGCGTTCACCTTCTGGCAGGAAGACGAGTCGAAACCACTTCCGGAACATCTGAAGGAAGTCGGGAAAGACTTCTTGGAACACTACCAAGTCATCGCGAACATGTGGAAGGAGATGGGCGGACACCAGTGGCCGGAGAGCAAGATCAAGCAGCTCGAAGGCCGCATCGACGATCTGAAGAAGGACATCGACGTCATCAAGAACCCGCTCACCCGGGCCGCGCGCGTAGAAGAGATTCAGACGCTCGGCAAGACAATCGAGTTGCTGAGCGGCCTGCGATACAGCCACCGCACCATTAACTTCCAGCTTGCCAGCAAGGTGGAGATGATGGTCGAGGGCGGCGGGTTGAAAGAGAAGCTGCGCCAGACCCCGGAACGTGTGTTGGGCAGGGAGTACCTGACTATCCAGGACCTGTTGGACTCCGGACTGCCGGTCGAGATGGACCCGCGTGTGGCACTGGCCGACGTCTACAGCTACGTCCTGCACAAGCACATGGTCAACGAGTTCCACGAGGGCGTGAAGTCCAACCCGGAACTGGCAAAGGCGGTAGACTACAGCATCCGGGTAGATACGGCCGGCGACAGACGGTACAAGGTCATCGACGACAAGGGCGAGCAGGTAGGTAGCGCCCACACCAAGAACGAGGCGGAGTCGATCATCCGTCAGTTGATGGGCAAGGAGACCGAGAACTGGGAAGAGGTCCCGGGCATCGACGCCTACAGCCGCAGTCGCGTCAAGGTCGGTGAAGAGACCGTCAAGGTCATGAAAGAGAACGGCAAGATCACCACCGAGACCCGTCCGCGGTACAAGTTCTTCGGGAAGAAGTGGTTGGTGCGACCGGAGTTGGCGCAGGCAATCCGCGACTTCACGGAGGGTTACGGCGGGGTGACGACTGCCGGCCGGATGTACGACCGGGTGAACGCTGTCATCAAGGCGTTCAAGTTCTACCAGTTCCTGCGCATGACCATGAACAACATCCCGCAGAGTCTCGCTGCTGCCGGGTTCCGTGGTCTGATCTACTGGAAGAAGGGGTTCGACGAGGCTCTCAAGAAGAGTGACACGTACCGGGCCTATCAGGCCATGGACCTGTTTGCCCAGCCGGAAGACATGATCCAGGAGAGCTTCCTGGACGACATCAGGGACTCGCTGAACGCCGCGGCCATGACCAATTCGCAGGTCGGGCGCTTCTTCCTGAAGAACGCCGAGATGAAACCCGGCGAGGGCGTGGGCACGTTCATCTGGAGGATGTTGCGACCCACCGATCACAACGCGCTCCTGAACATGAACCGCCAGCTCACGTGGTGGCTGGACCGCGCTGCACGAGTCGGTACGGCGATGGCCCTGGAGAAAGAGGGCCACACCCGGGCCGAGGCGGTCTACATGACCCGCCTGTTCATGGCCGACTACTCGGTCATGCGCCGCACGATTGGCAAGTGGTCCGGTCGCATCTTCCTGACCCCGGCGTACAAGACAGCGATGTGGTACAGGTTGTTCCCCGAATTGCTGGCCCACCCCATGAAGTACAAGCGCCAACTTGCCAGAATCTTCGGGATGTACCTGATCACCGCCGCCGTGGCCGCGCACTTCGGGTACACCTGGGAAGAGTACTACCGGTACATCCGGAAGCGCAAGCCGGAAGAGGGCGAGGGCGAGGATGTCATCCAGATGTACGGCCCGTTCGCCGAGCCGTGGAAGGTCATCGGCAGGATGATGTTGGGCAGCGAGGACGAGTTGCTGCGCGGGCTGTGGCAACCGCTCTATGCCAACCTGTCGGGTCTGCCGCATGCCGCGATCAGCCTTGCCTGGAACCGCGACTGGAAGGGCGACAAGGTCTACACGCCCGGAGCACCAAGGAACCAGCAGGTTCTTGAGCTGATCGGGTTCCTGGGGCGGGAACTGATGCCGGTGACCGAGGAAATCGGCCAGTGGACCGAGGAAGACCGGTCCAAGTTCTCCAAGATCATCAACTCGCTGGGCATCACCATGTACCACCGCGAGGCCAACAAGCGCACGTGGTACGAGAACCGCATCAACAACGAGCAGAAACGGTTGAGCGGTTGGGCCAAGACCATGGCTGAGAAGGACCCCGAGCACTGGCTGGACTACTCCAAGAACGCTGGCCAGCGCCTGTCGCACTACGTGACGGCGCTCAGCGAGACCATGTTCATGTACGAACAGCGGCTCGAACAGGCCCGTTCACCGGGCGAGTGGCAGCGCCAGTTGAGCTGGCTGGACCAGTGGGCGTTCACATGGACCCAACCCGGCACCGGCTACCCGACCATGCTGACCAAGAAGATGATGACCGAGCTGAAGGCCCTGGAGGCCGAGATAGAGCAGGGCGACGACGAGTCCCCCGCCAAGTGGGAAGAGCGCAGGACGCAGCATTTCATGCGCAAGATGTTCGCGGCGTCGTTCCTGCGGGAAGTCTCCGAAGCCAAACTCAACAGGAGGTAGTCATGGACCTTCCAAGCGTCACCAGTCTGATCACCGGGGGAAGTGGGGCTGCCGGCGGTATCGTGGCCGGTATCATCCTGGCGAAGAAGTTCCTGAACGGGCATGTCATCCCGGCGTGTCCCGGTGCAGATGCCTTTGCCGAGATCAAGACCGGGTGCCGACTGATGAAAGAGGCCGTGGACCGGAACACCAAGGTCAGCGAAGAGGCCACTGCGGCCCTTCTGACCGTGGTGAAGGCCCTGGTGGCCATGGAAGAGGGGAACAAGCGATGAAATGGATTCTCGTCCCGGCACTGTTGGTCGGCATGACCGGCTGCAAGGTGGACCCGGCGCTCCAGGCGGAGATCGCCAAGCTGACCGAGAACGTCAAGGTGACTGCCAACCGGATCATCGACGCCGAGGGGCGGATCGCGGTCATCTACGCCGACTTCAAGGCTGGCAAGTTGACCAAGGAACAGGTCGATGTCGAGTTCGCCAAGACCAAGATGGACCTGGAAGTGTTCCGGACCCAACTCGCAGATGGCAAGACCGCCCTGGCAGCCGCCGAGGCCCGTGCCAAAGAGCAGGGCATGGGCGCAGGCGACATACTGCTGAACACGCTGATCGCGGTCGGGTCCGTGATTCTAGGACGGCGTCTTGGGGTCCCCGGCCTCGCCTCGAAGGTCCAGCCCGCTGCTTAACGGCACACCCAACCCGTCAAGAAGCTGGGGGGCACCCGTCTTGGGTGCCCCCTCTCTTGCGACGAGCTTCTGGCAGAGCTTCTGGAAGCCCTGCGGGTCCTTCAGACCGAACAGGATCGAGGCCCGGTAGTACTTCTTGTATCTGGTCAGTTCACCGAGGCTGTAGGTCAGGGACGCTTCCAGCCGGTTGATCGTTTCCTGCATCAGCCGGGAGTTCGGGGTTGACGAACTCGCTGGGGAGGACGGCGGCGATGATGTCCCGGAGACGGGAGTTGAAGACGTCGAAGACTTCCTGCCGGCCTTGCTTGTACGCATTCAGACGACCTCCAGTGTTGTTGTTGGGCGGTGCGCCCGGGATGGCCTCCAGCGGCATGCGGTACAGGGTGTCGATCTGCTCCACCGGGATGCCGGTCGGAGCGTCGTAGGTCTGGGGTGCCTGACCGGCGGGACCGTACCGAGCCGCGGTCTCGGCCACGGCGGAGTTGACCTGTTCGTTGATCATCTCCTGGACGCGGACGGCGACCTCCGGCATCTGCAAGATGGCCTCAACCGGGGTGTACATGGTCTGGCGAATCTGGAGCTGCTGGGGCATCTGCTGGGTCGGGACCGCCACGCCGACATGGGCCGGCTGGCGCATCCGGAGAGGTATCTGGCGTGGGGGCGGGGGCGGCATGGTCTGGATGAACCCCCTCTGGGGCATCTGGGCAGCTGGCGGTCGGAACGACCCGACCGGTTGCGACACCCCACACTGGCATCTGAACGACAGGGCTCCGCAGTTCGGGCAGTACGCGTTCTGGTAACGTCCCATGAGTTCCTCCCGGCCTCCCGTAGATGATTCTCACTCGGACACCCGGCTTACTGTCCGGGTCACCCGAGTCAGTGTACATCTTGAAGGCCGAGATGTCAACCACCTGACTATCGTCACTGTAGGCGACACCGTTGAGTGAGTCCAGAATGACCTTGACGATGTTGTCCAGGTCGGGCTTGCACTTGGCCCAGTCGCGGTCTTTGGGAAGACGCTTGGGACGGGGGTGGAACGCCTGAATCCAGACCCCGACCCACGATGTCGTGTCCAACCGGGCACCAGCCTCGATGGCCCGCAACCTGATCAGTGCCTCGTAGCTGGAGGTCTTCTTGGTCGTGAACACCCGGCCATGGCCGAATCTGGGCCGATCCTTGCCCTCGGGGCGACCTTCGACGAAGAAGGTAATGGCCTTTGCTTGCGTTACAGTGCCCCCAGACGAACGATTGGCTTCTGGGGTAGACATCACCAATCCGGTCCCGAGGCGGTCCTGGCGGCGATTCTACGGGGTTCTGGGGGCTTTCCAGCGGGCACCACCGACTTGGCGATGATCTTGGCGACATGGCCATCTGCGAACCGGACCATCAGCGGCGGACGATCTCCCCAGACCTTCTTGTTGTGGACCATCGCAAGCTTCTCCAGATACAGTGGATACATCACCCCGGCCTTGAAGGCTTCGTCGCGCATGCCCCGAACCCACTCGACACAGGCCGTGGATCGCTTCAAGACCTCCGGGATCATCTCTGGTGCGACATCTCTGGCCATGAACTTCCGACCGGCATCGCACGTGCAGCAGACCGTCACCACCGAACAGTAGTCCCCTCCCAGACCGAGATGCCAACCATGATCGTCCTTGTACGCCAGAACCATCAGTAACCCCGTGTGGTCGAAGCACATCTGGCAGTTATCAGTGTACCAGCGACGATGCCCGACGATCTGAGAGATGGCCTTCCGGAACACCCTGGCCTTCGGAGCAGCAACCGAGTTGCCCAGCAGCTCGCCCACGACCCGGAAGATGTCTTCGGTGTTGTACGGCGATATCTTCTCGATCAGCTTGTCCCACTCCATCGCCACATCTGTCTGATTGTCCTTGAAAGGACGCTGACCGAACTCGGTTATGTACTTGACCCAGAATGCTTTAGACTCCACTTGGCTGCTCCCCCCACAGCTTCTTTCTGTCCTCGTCCTCCTTGCGCAGACGACGCTCCCGTAACTTGTCCCAGTCGATCTCTTCGTTCTCCGGCTCGATCACCGGATGCACGAACTCTTCCCAGTGCCGACCGGGTCCGTAGAACGTCGAGGCATGCTTGATGAACTGCTGCTCCTTGCCAACCACCGACTTGGCGTAGTTCTCGGCGGCGGCTATCAATTCCGGCCATGTGATGCCGACCTTCAAGAGCCTCTGAACCACCCGCCACGCGTTGAACTTCGAGACCCTCCTTGGATACGCATTCCAAAGCGTATCGAACTCACCGGGATACTGAGTTCTTTCGACCAAGCGAACCTCCTTCCTATCAGTCTCTATCCATCACCGAAGGTGATGTGCCCAGAGCGAGTCTTCCCCCAGCCCCCTACCGACGGAGCCGGAGTTCATGACCCGCTCTGAAGCGGTGGGGTGCGGCTTGTTTTGGGTGGAGTGCCCGCGCCCTCTTACACGGAGTTTGGCCTTGACCGTTGCCGGCTGTCTCTCCGGTCGCAAGGCCACTGACCCCGACCTTCCCCCGTCCCGGGACGGTTTCCGGTCTAATCCCCGCACTGGCCTCGGGCCAAAAGAAAACCCGGGGCCGACTCTAGCGAGGAGCGAGGCCCCGGGTCAGGACTGGGGGAATCGGTTGCCCTACCCCCGTTAGAAGCTCTATCCGCTCCTCGCTAGAACCGCTACTTGGAACTTACTCCCGAACGGGCCAAAGGTCAAGGGTAATCTTCGGGTTTCTTGAGAGGCAGTTCCATCTGCCCAGGGCAGAGGCGTTTGGCCGCACAGTTCCGACACCAAATCATGAAGACCGGACCCTCCTGGTCCATAGTCTTGGACCCAAGATCAACTGCGGTCTGGACCACCCACTTCCGCCCACACACCGGACAGAGACAGCGCCGGTCAGTAGTTCCAGATGACTTTGGCTCTGGCACCATAGTCTTCCCTCCAAACGCCGTTGACCACCCGGAACGCCGAGTGCTTGGCACAGCCCCGATCACGACGATGGAGCCGGCATGTCCCACGGATCATCTGGCTCATGACATCGACGTCCCGCCCGACCACCGTGGCGATCACATAGCCACAGGCTTCACAGATGATCCACTGGGTCGTGGGCGTGAGCATGACCAGTGGTTTCTCGCTGTATTTGCTAAGCGTGGGCACTTGCAACCCCTTCCGCCAACGCCTCCGCCCGGCAGGCGGTGAAGTACTCGCACTGCTTCTTGTTGCACTTGAACGATGCCGGCAGACACGGCATGTACGGCCCATGCTCCATCGCCTCGGCTATCCTGGGCAGGCAGTACTGCAACCACTTCGTCTGCGAATCTTCCATGGACACGTGGTGGATGAGCACCCACGCCGGGTTCTTCCAGCAAAACTGGGCAACCCAGTAGTTGCACAACCCGGTCACAAGGCACTGCATCTGGACCAGCGGCCAGCTATTCGAGGCGTTCCACGACCAGCGCCAGCCGGCCACCCGGAATACCCCGATCATGCTGCCGTCGATGACATCCGGGCAGACCACCAACTCGTGTTTGCCCATCTTGACACTCTTCTTCTCGAAGATAGCCTCCGGACGCACGGTCATGCCATGCCGGCGGTCCCACTCGCTGATCATCATCATGGCCGCACCAAGGCGTCTGTCGAAAGCCCCGCTGCGCTTGCCAGCCTTGCGCATGGCCGGTTGCATGCGTTCGTACTCCGAGAGCAGTTCCTGGGTCATCTTGTCGATGTCGATGTTGGCCTTGTCACGCTTGTTCTTGGCCCACAGCAGCATGATCCTGTGCATGCAGATACTGTCGATCTGCTCGGCGGACAGGCCGTCTGGCGGAATGAGTTTCTCGACGTACTTGAACTGGAAGTACCGCTGACACTCCCACCAGTCCTGGATCATGTGGTCAGTGATTATCATTCCGGTTCCTCCATCGTTTCCAAATGCCGTCCACGATGCAAGCCACGCTCAGTATCACAAAGACGATCATCGCCCAACCCACGGTAACCGCCCTTCGTCTGGAATCTCGATCACCAGTACCGCCTGCCCTCCCTTGGACACGAAAACGTCGGCAGTATGCTTGACCGGGACCTCCACGACCATCTCTTCGCCGGTCTCGTCCTTGTAGAACTGGATCGCGATGCACCCCTTGCTGGCCGTCTCGCCTTCCTTGAAGCGGCGAAGAAACGCCCACTTGTTAGGGTCTATCACGAACCCCATCGGGCTAGATCGCCTGTATCTTCTTGACGGCCCTGTCGATGGCGTCCGGGTCTTCGCACTTGTCCACGCCCTCGGTGATGCCCTCCATCCACGAAATCTCGGCGATCTGGTCCTCGGACACGCTGCGGTCCATAGCCATGCCCACCGCGAGCTTGTACGCCTCTCGGGAACTCGCGATTCTATCGGAGATGTGCTTCTTCTCGGGCTTAGGCTGGACCGCCCCCGGAGCAGTGTGCTCTGCCTTGCCGGGCTTGATGACCGTCTTGGGAACCGAACCCACCTTGGGGGCCTCGCGGTTGGACTGGAAGGCTTCCTGGACGGTGGTGGTGCCTTCCTTGATGGCTGTGGCCAACCCCCGCAGTGTGGTGGCATCCTCCAGGGTGATGTCCTCGACGCCTTTCTTGCCGATCAGAGACAGCAGTTGCTCGGTCTTCACCCCCAATCGGGCGAAGTGGTCGATGATGGCCTTGCGGGTCTCGGTGATGGTACGCCCCTTGCCCATGGCGATCTGCTTGATCTCGGCCAGTACCTTGTGGTAGATGGCCTTGGGAACCACCCGGAACGTGGCGTTGCGCAGAGCGATGGAGCAGGCAGCTCCGATTGTGGTGCCGATCATGTCCTCGTTGAACCGCTCGCCGCGCGAGTTGGTGATTCGGCGGTTGACGGTGGTGCGGACTGCCACGTTGTTCTCCAGGTCCCAGCAGACCCCCTCGCAAGTCACGAAGTCGTCGCCGGTTGAGATGTGCCGGGCAGCCGAGCGCAGGTTCTTGTACGAAACCCCAACGATCTCGGCGAAACGGATGCCCGGACCCTCGATCACCTTGCCAGCCCTCGGAAGAGCATACCAGCACTCTTCGGCGGTCTCCTGGTCAATGGTCGCCAATTCCAGCACCTTCTCCCGAAAGGCAGTTATGCTCCGGGGATATCGCTTGGCAGTAGCAACCTGCAAATCGACCTCCCGCTGGTTGTCTCGAATGGCAAGCTGGCTCTCTTCGACGATCTCGGCCTCGACTTCCTCGACCTTGGGTTCACCTTCAACGAACGGGCTCTTCTCTTCCGGCATCCTTCTCTCCCTTCTCTGCTGCGGACATCTTCTCGAACAGCAGTCTACCCAGCGTAGCTGCTTGACTGTCAGAGAACTTGGTCTTTTCTAATCGCTGGAGCTGACTGGCCAGCCATTTGGAGTTCTCGACTAAGATGTCGATGCACTTGATCATGATCTTAATGGTCTCTTCTCGGTGACGGCACCCGGGACAATCGTTAGTATCCATCACTTCCCCTCGCCCTCGCCCTCGCCCAGCGCGGCGCGGGTCAAGTAGTCATGCGCGTAGTTGTGCGCATCGTTCGCCGCTTCGGCCAGTTCGTCCTGTTCTCCGCCCGGCGTGTCGTTGCCCTCCTCGGATACCGTTATGGCCTCGTCGGTGCGGCCGTGTATCCGCTCTATCACCGCCCGCGCCTCCGCGAGTTGGCGCTCGGCGGCCTCGGCACGCTTGGTCAGCCGCTCGACCTCGGCGCGGAGAAGCTTGTTCCCCTCCATCGCCTCGTAGTATGCCTCATGCCAGTGGATGTAGCAGTTGCACGGCTTGCCGGGAATCTCCTTGTCACGCGTGTCGCAGTTCTCGTGGTGCGGATTGTCCCTGGCATCGGCATCCGCAAGACCGCGCCACTCGGTGTCTCTGCCGCTCATGGCTGCACCACCCTCAAGCACTTCGGACACTGCCATCGCCAGCTGTCGTACACGCGGAGGCGGTCTATCTCGGCGCGCAAGGCGGCGTTCTCCTCGCGGAGGTTGGAGAGCACTTCGCAGTGTTTGGTGCAGACCTCGTTGGGCCACGTCCTAGACCTGCTCATCTCAGCCTCCCTTCCGCCAGTACCGCACGGCTCGGAACTTATCGTCGGGGTTAGAGGACCGCCAATACCGCCGTATCGCGCGGGTCGCCGCGGCCTTGGTCAGCCACGCCACCGCACAGGGTATCCAACCCATGCGCCCGTGCCGCATCTCCACCACCCAAACGTACCGCTTCATCTCAGCCTCCCTTCCCGGCTACATCCCGCAGGGCCGCGTTGTAGCCGTGGTAGTACTGAGCATCATCCAGGGGTTCAGGTTCGTACCCGTCGTCCGCTCCGCTAATTGGACTCTGCATGATTTTCTCCATCGCATCGAGGTCAACGAGGCGGGCGCCGAAATGCCCCATCCGCCAGCACCATTCCGGGCACGATTCATGGCCCCACGGCTTAGTCAACTGCCCCTGCACTATACCAAGCACCAACTGAGGGTCGAGGCCCTCCGGCACCCGCAGCACAATCACCTTGCCGAGCTTGCTCATGGCTTGGCCTCCCCTACGGGATGCTGGGTTAGGTATGTGTTTGTAACGCGCTCGCCCTGTTCCCGCAGCAACTTCAACGCGGCGAGGTACGCCTTCATGCTGCGGTATCGGTGCATTTTGTTGTCTCCGTACAGCGTGCTCTCCCGCCGCCTCGCCTCCGCGGCAGTCAGTTGCCCGTATGGCACCCAATAGGTGCCGGTCTGCGGGTTCCTGCGCTCTTTAATCCAGTATGAAAGTCTCACGGCCGCTCGCCCTCCTTCCGCTCCTGCAACCATTCTCCGGTACGGTTGAAGTGGTCTAGCCTATCGCTTGTTGCCCTCAGTTCTCTTTGCATGCGACGGTGACAGCGGATGGAGTAGATGAAGACCGCGCACAGGACCAGCTCGACGGCCATCAGTGCCAACGTATGCGCCTCCCAATTCCCGAGCATCAGTCGCCCTCCTTCCGTGCCAGTAGCGCGTCTATCCTGGCGTCAATCGCGGCTATTTGGCCGAGATGTTCCCGCTTGAATTCTGGAAACCCGATCCAGTCCTGGTTGCAGTCTCGTATCTTTCGGATCAGGATCGTCCTGTCTCTGGCCAGCCCACGCACCGCCTCGGCGACCGGGTTGATGGGGGTGCCCTCGTAGCTGTCGCCCTGCTGGACAGCCTGCGCCACGCTGTTAACCGTTCCCACGCTCGCCCTCCTTCCGCCGCAGAATCTTCAAGTCCGCCTGCTCGGCCGCTGAGTCGCGCCGCGACTGCGCCTCGGCCTCACGCGCAGCATCGACGAGCAGATTGTCAACGGTCCGCGGCACCAACGTCCAGGGGATGTGCTCGCCGTCTACGGTGCAGTCGGTCAACGTGACATCGCCGTCTTCGTGGACGACATACTCCGCAGCCCAATCCGTTTCGTGCGTGATCTCTATGCGCGGCATGTCAGTCTTCCCCCTCGTAACCGACCTGGACACGCCCTTTGACGTAGGGACACGTGGGATAGTACCCGCACCAACGGGGGTTGCACCACCAGTTCGACGGGTCGGTTGGCAGGAATACGTCCTTGTCCAGTACCTCGAACACCCGGCCCAGACGCGCCAGGAAGGCGTCGATGTGCTCCTGAGTCCGGACGGACTTCTGCCGCTTGACCCCGGTGCTCAGCTTGGTCTTGTACTTCACGCCACAGACGAAGTCCAGATGGACGTCCTGCGGCAGAGCAATGCCGTCGCAGAAGTGTCTGGCTAGCGTGTAGACCGTGAGTTGCAAGCTGCTGTTGGCAGCATCGCTCTCCGGCCATCTGCCAGTGGTCTTGAGGTCGTGCAGGCCGTCCTCTGCCTCGACGTCCATCTCGCCGGCAAGGTCGTAGGGGTAACCCTCCAGTTCAGCCACCCACTTCTGACTGACCCGCGTCGGCTTGATTGCCGGGGCCAGTACCCCATGCCGAACCTCGTTCAGCTTGACGGTCAGGTCCTTGGCATCGCCACGCACCGCACTCTCCGGACGCTTGAGGTCGTCGCCGAAGAGCAGTACCCCGTCGGCGTCCCAGCGGGCATCCAGGCATCTGACGGCGGCATCTGCTGTCTCTTCCAGCGAGGCTAGAGAGCCGGTAGTCAGAACCTTGTTCATGTCCAGGCTGTGCGCAGCGTGATTGCCACTGCCCACGTGAGCAGCAATGCCCGGCGGGCAGCGGTCACCACAGCGATACCTACGCCGGTACTGCTCGCCACAACGGGCCAGCATGGCTATGTGCGACTGGTGCAGTTGCGGCTTGTCCATCTATGACTCCTTGACGTCCAGTTCCAGCTTGACCTCCCGGCCACGGTAGAAGGTGTACAACTCCAGTTCGGCAAGCAGTGCCTTGGCGGCATCCTTGGACGAACCGAAGTACTTGACCTCGCCAGATGTCCCGCCGTTCTTGGGAACGGCCAGAAACAACTCGCTCCGGCACTCTCGGCTGGCAGATACCTTGCGCGGACGACGTTTGCTGAACCTGTGGTAGATGCACTCGATAGAGTGCCCGGTGCGGCTCGGGAATTCCGCAGCTACGTCGTCTGCTGCTGGCCTAATCTTCATGCCAGCCCGAATCCGCGAGTTCATCATCCGGATAATGGTCCTGACATCTGTGACTTTCCACGCCTTGCCACGCATGTTGTCCTCCTAGGTTCCCCTTCTCATGTCCTGCACCACAACGTCGTCCAAGCTCTCGCCGATCATGGCCATGATCCTGCCGCCATTGGTATTGCGTCCATACGCATGCATCGCGAGCCAAACCTTTGCTCCTGCCGGCATTATGTATCCGCTTCTGGCGGCATCGTTCTGCTCGCGGGAACCCATGGCCCGCAATCGCATCCAGTTCAGCGCATCGGCGCAGTGGCCCGCCCGCTCGCTCGACAGAGCGCCAGCGACTTCGCAGGCCATGGAGAACGAACGATAGCGAATGGATCGTTCCCTGAGTTCATACAGCAGTTTGGCGAAGTACTGTGGCGAAAATGCAGGAATGACGGCCCGGGGAATGATCTGGCCGAACCATACGCTGATGTCGTTAGGGGAGATGGTAACCGTGACGGTCTCGGCTTTCTTGGACTTGGCCCGCTTGCCCAGCCAGATGCTACCCGTCCAGAGCACCATGTCATGCCTCCGTCACCGGGCGGACTGCGCCCAACAGTGTATCGAAGTACACATCATAGGCTCGCCACTTCTTGCCGGAGAGCAGGGAAGAGGCCACCGACAGTGCTATGGCCGAGCACATGAAGTTGGCGCTAAGCGTCTGTCCGCCACCGGGAAGCGCGGCCAGATCGGCGCAGGACATGCCGCTACGGTCGCCATCGGAAGTAAAGCAGAATTCGGGATGACGCTCGTATGGGTGCGGCGTCATCTTCCGTCCGCCACTCCGGATGTACACTGTCACCGAGCCGTCGTGTTCCTCGTTGCCACAGATGACTGCGGCCCCGTTGGCAAGTTGGTCAAGCCGGTCAATCACCGCTTTACGGCATGCGTGATTGTCCGGGCAGACCATCACAAGGTCGCCTTCCTGCACAAGCCCAGCGTTGGCAGTCCCATAGAACCCTTCGGCCACTTCTGGAACCGGGGCATCGCTCGGACGCCCCTGGGCGCATGAACCAACAAGGCACTCAGCCTTGGACCGTCCGACCTCGCCGGGGATGAAGTTCTGCCGGGCCACGTTGCTCTCAGAAACCCGGTCACCATCGACCAAGAGTATCGGCCTCGACTCGGTCAGTCTGGCCAATGCCGGAATCAGCCAGCTTCCGGTTCCACCGCAGCCAATGACCACCACTCGCTCGAAGTTCACTTCTCGGTCTCCTTCGCAAACTCCCGCCTGCGAGTCCTGGCAGAAGCAACCAGCGCCTTCCACTCGGCCTTGGACAGCTTGGGGTTGCCGTCGTCAGCGAGCACCCATTTGCCCTTGGCTCGCTTGACCCACTTGCGGTTCAGGAATACCACGGTGCTGCCGACCTCGTAGCGGTCATCCCGGCAGTTGTACGGCTCGGTCCAGCAGTTGCGCTTCATGTCCCATATGTGACCGTCCTGCCACGGACTCGTCCCCTTGTTCTCGTCGCTGTCCTGAGACAGCCCCAAACCGAGCTTGGTCTGCTCCGGAAAGGAACCGCCCAGCGAGCCATAACTGTCATCGTACCCGCCGGATGATATGGCCGACTGCTTCTCCTTGACCATGTCCATCATCTCGGACGGGAACTCTCCGCCGAAACCCTCGACCAGTGTGCTGATGTCCTCGAAGTTCCACGTGTTGCCATGAGCAATGAACCGGACATGGAAGCTGGGGATGGTATCCAGATTGCCCACGGTGATGTGCAGACCGTCGAAATGGTTCTCATCGTGGCTGTCGGTCCCGGACTGGAAGGCACTGGCCGAGCAGTGCGAATGCACCGTTCCGGCAAGGACCGCGCCCTCCGGAAGCTTGACATCCTCGGGCTTGTAGTCCACGTGCAGGCCGTTCTTGTCGGTCTCCTGCGGCGGGACAACCCAGCCCCACTCCTGCCTGACTGCGCTGTAGTGCAGTATCACGATGCCCTCGCCGTTGTACTTGGCGTAGACGGCATGCAGGAAAGCCACGATGGTCTGTAGCATCTTCCAGGGCAGAGGCTTGAACCTGACCGACAGCGTTTCCTCCTGCTTGGGCAGGTAGCCTATCTCGTCCACCTGCACCAGCGCCTTGTACAAGGCAGTCTGCTTGCGCAGGAAGAACCCGTCCTTGCTGACGATGTAGTAGTACTCGTGGGACTTGTCCAACTCCTGCATGTCTGAGCCCGCCGGGAAGATCGGGAAGTTCATCTGCGTCCTCCTGCCATGGCCGTAGCCCGTATCGCCGCATCCAGCAGTGCGGCAATCTCCACGAACGATTGACTGGTTCCCGCTTGAGCCAGCTCGAAATCCATGCGCACGTGGCTGGGACCCCCACTGCGAGCCATCAGCAGGAACTGGGCAATTGTGATGTCCCGGGCATTGCCAACCACTGCATCCAGTTGCTCGTCGCTCAGAATGCAGAAGCGTTGCAATTGCCGGGACATGGATTCGTGGCAGTGCTCAGCAGCCACTTTGCCAAGCACTTCGGTAAGCCAAGCCTCGTTGTCTGTCGGAGTGCTCTTAGAAGGTGGTTCCGGCATCGCCAGCCTCCAGCGGCCGTATCCCGGCGCGCAACTGGACTTCGGACACGAACGATTCGACAAACTCCCCGAACTTGTAGTGGGTCTCGGCCTTGGCAATGATCTTCAGACCGGTATCGGGGTCCGCTTTGGACAACTTGGCCAGAACTGGGATGCCCCGCACTGGCTCAGAGCGCACTTCCGGGCCGATGGTCGCGAGATTGGCCAACCATGTCTCGGCATTGACCGGGCCGCTGGACATGGCGTCCATGATCTCAGCGATGTGCCGCGTATCCTGCTCGAACCGGGCATCGGTGCTGGCACGGTCGGTCAGACCGTACTCTTCCCACGGTTGGTCGAGGTCGTCGTTCCAGACGGTGCTCCACATGGAGTCCACGAATTCCGGCAGCGCCTTGAAGTCTGGCAGGCGGTTTGGCCAGATGACGGCTCCAGTACACATCTCCAGGTTGTCCGGGTGGACATTGGGCAACGGCGCTCGGTACACCAGATCATCCGGGCTGGAGATGTGATTGACCGAGCCAGTCACCGCAACGCGCTGGAGTGTCTTGGTCGTGGTATTGATAACCACGTACCACTGTAGCCATGGCATCGAAACGGCATACTCCGTCGGACGGTGCTCGTCCTGGCGCTTGGCTTGGTACTTCATGGCGCGCATGCCCGGAACGGTCTGGAACACGAACGCCTTGAGACCGTGGCCGGCACAGCAGAGCAGTGTCCCGGGCGGCAGAAGCCCGCTGGACAGGGACAGATTGGACAGGGCGTCCTTCTTGAGCTGATCGAGGAACGATTTCACCGTGACAGACCGGACTACCTTCCGGTCCACCAGTTGCACCGTGTCACCGCGAATCACGAACTCGCGGGTGGATTCCATCTCAGCCTCCTGTAAAGTGGGGGTTCCGGCCGCGTCGTAGCTGACCGGAACCCCCGTGTCCGGAGCCGTCTAGCCCTTGGAGCCAGCCGCCTTGACCAGCTCGACCACATCGCCGTCGGACGGGATGTAGTCGTCGGCCACCGTGCCGTGGCCCTCGACCCGGAACGTCTCGTTCCCGGCGGTGCTCAGCACCGACTCCGCGGCCTCGGCCAGCTCGCTGACGGAACGGCCGTCAGCCTCCAGACGCAGCTCCTGGCACCCGAACCTCACCGTGATCATGGAACCCTCCTGCCCCTGTGGGGCAAAGCCGGCGACAGGCCGGCGGTTAAACATGGTACTTGGGGTCGTCAGCGTTGAAACCGGTCACCAGCATGGCCACAGCACGGGCATAGGCCACTGCATGAGTCCGACATAACACCTTGGAAACTATCCACTTGTCCCTTGCGACGTCTGAACCGGGCAGGTAGAGCATGCTCTCTTCCATGGCGGGAGAGTTGACCGATGCCATGGCCAGTGTCGAACCCGGCAGTTGCAGGTTCGTGGAATGCTCTACCATGGGGTTGGATTCGCCGTCCTCGGAGGCCCAGCCCCGTATGTGCTCGCTCATCTTGATGCACCGGACGGAAACGCGCCACTGATCTAGCTCGGAAGCCAGGGCATGCATCAGGGCAACTTGGAGAACGAGCGTCTTGGACTTGTCGGTCACTTCGGTCACCATGCCAATGGGCTTGACCTTGCGGCCCAGAACCTCACCGATCTCCAGGTGCATGGGCCACTTGGCAGTCATTGCCTGAGCATCCATCCCGGTCTCTGCACCGCCCATGCGCTTGTAAGGCCCGTTGCCGAATGACCGGCGGTGATGTGCATCGCCGTTCAGTATCCGGCGGGCCTCCCAGTAGTCAAGCGATGGCAGCTTCTCTTCAGTGGGCATTGGTGGCCTCCTGTAGCCGGGTGACCTTGGTGACCTCCGGGGTCACTGGCGCGGTCACCCGGCATTGACTTGCCGGCCAGCCATGGCCAGCGCGGCGGTCTGGAGTCGGGCAGGAGGCGAGTCCCGTTGACCGCCGATGGTACGGGAGTGCCCCGAGTGACCTCAGGCAGTGAGCCATAAGCCAAGCCAGAGCAAGCCGATGGCTATCAGAAACCATGCCAGACCCTCCGAATAGGCGCTCATTGCAGTGTGCCACCGTTCGGGCCGCACTCGCCACGCAGGTAACCCAACCACCTGTGACGGTTGAAGTTGGGATTCTCGCGGGACATCCAGCGGCAGAGGGCATCCAGGACATGCTCCGGAATGCCCGGAAGCATGGCAGACTGACATTCGCGCAGTGCATCCGCCAGCGAGATGAAGTGCTTCTTGGTCAGGGCCGGGCGGCTCACTAGCGCACCGTCACAGGGAAGACGATGCGGTTGAGCTGGTCGATCAGCTCCTTGGAGTTCCAGACGCCGCGATTGTAGGCTTGCAGCACGTGCTCGATGTTGGTGCGCTCGGCCAGGAGGGTCTTGAGCATGATCTGGGCAG
>Ga0316630_10000024_pt1 | contig 37302 bp, 60 predicted proteins | sample OWC_May_M1_C1_D6_FD_207658 | JGI IMG/M metagenome (GOLD analysis project Ga0316630, IMG submission 207658) | Wetland soil microbial communities from Old Woman Creek delta, Ohio, United States - OWC_May_M1_C1_D6_A | ecosystem: Environmental > Terrestrial > Soil > Wetlands | place: USA: Ohio...
GCTGCCGCTTCCGTGACAGCCCGGGCCGCGTGGATCCCTTCGTAGCATCCCCCTGCAATCAAGAGGGCCGCCCATAAAGCGAGGGCCCTCATGCCCGCACCTTACGGGGCGCGGGACGGTCGCGCACTATCCACGGCGCGTCCAGCCAGAAGCCCGCGTGTTTCGCCGCACGCTGGAACTTGCGAGCCTTTCGGCGGTCAGTGTTTCGCTTGTCTTGAGTGTTCATGACATTGCCTCTTGAAGTTGGGCCCGGGCCCGAGCCCGGACGTTATGGGGATCCGACAGGGCCGACAGCCCTAGAATGTTCTCCGCAAGATATAGGGCTGCCTCTTGTGACAGCCCCTCGGTATATGCCAGATACCGGGCAAGGTTTACAAGAGCCGCGCACGTATCGCACGCGGCCGGAATGTTGGATACCGTCACTTGCCGAGCCCCGCAAAGAATCCGCCGCCGCTTCCCGCTGGGGCGGGCTGGCGTGGCGTGCTGCGGGCCCGCTGGCCGCCACTGGGGCCCGGAGCGGGCTTCGCGGTGACAGGGGCGGCCGTAGGGGCTTCCACGTCCGGCCGTGCAAGGCTGCGGCCCAGTGCGAGGGCTGCGGCCATCCCGCACACAAGCGCCTTGTGCGTGCCGTCGTAATGCTGGGCAATGTCTGCCATGCACTCGGGCCGCCACGCTGGGAGCGCGTAGAGCGCGTCCACGCCAAAGGCTAGCCGCAGGGCTTGCCGCTGGCCGTTCGGTGTCCACGCGAGCCCCTGCCGCGCGTACAGGGCCGCGACTGCGGCCGGACTCAGGACGTGCAGCGAGGGCTCATCCTCGCCACCGCAAACCAGAAAAGCGCCGTTGATGTCCATTGCTCTGCCTCTTGTGTCAGTGTGTCGGGTAATCACTCAAGAGGCGGGCTCATGGGCAGCCCGCCCCTTTGGTCATTACGCGGCGACCAGCATATCCGGAGTCACCTTAGCCGCTTCAAGCGCCAGCTTCAAGGCGCGGGCTTTGGTGTCGGCTCCGCCCCCGAACTGAGCGGACGCCAAGCGGGCCGCCTGCTCGCCGTCCAGCGCTGTGTCGCGCACTGTGGCCTTGTGGTCCACGTAGTACGTGACAGCGTTCAATGCGCCCCAAACCGTGCCCGCCGCACTCGGCAGGGTTGCGCCCGGGCCGTTGGTGTACGCGTCGGCGAGGGCCGCCAACTGGTTACGCAGCTTGGTAGAAAGGACCGGCTTCCCGGTCGCATCGTATCGGTTCACGTCCGCCGGGTTAACGTCCAGCGCCTTGCAAAAGAGGGCCGCAGCTTCATCCTGCGACAGCTTCACGTTGGCCATAAGGTTGAACACTCGGGACTGTACGCCAGCTTCGCGCTGCACGCGCTCCAGCTTGTCGAACAGTGCGGCCGGATCGAACTCCGCCGAATGACTCATACGGGCTTGCGTCTTACCTTTGGCCGTCGTCGCCAGATTGGCTGACAGAGTGTTCCAGCAAACCGTGCGCAGCATGGACTCATACGCGAAGTGTGCAAGGTCGCCACCGTATCCGCCGCCGATGCACAGATACCGCTTGATTCCGTCCGCCAGTGACGCGTCCGAATCGTCTCCGATGACATCATCGGTCCCCGGGATCAGCGCATTGACGAAAATGATGGAGCCCCCCTTGAGCGCCCCTGCCGAGCTTATCTCGGTACCCGCGTGCTGGAGAAAGTCGCGGAAGGCCTCGAAATACTCCACGGGCTGCGGAACCTTGAACCTGTTACCGGACATTACCTCGAAGGTTTCCATTGTGTCGGCCCGGTAGACCGCTTCACGATTCGGGACCGTGTAGAGCTTGCCGTCCGGTCCCGTGAACTGTACAGAAGCCTTGTTGACCTGAAAGGCGCAGCCCGCGAGTTCGGCAATCTTGCGCGGGTCGCGGCGATACTCGGCTGGGATGGGCTGTCCCATTCCGTGCCAGCCCGGGCCCTCGGCCTCATTGTAGACGTAAGCCACGCGGCCAGTTGAAGTGTCAATGTATGCTGCCATTGTCGTCTCCGATGTGTGTGTGTGAATGGTCCAGCCAAGACTATGCAGGATCCGTGCCATGCTCCGAGCCGCGCCAGTGTTGGGGCCGTTCGGCCGGACTGACAGGGATTGTCACTGTCTGACCGTCACATACTGACACAGCCTGTCACTCGGTGCAAGTGGCGGGCTCTCTTACACATTGGGGCCCGCTAGAGCCCGGGATGGGGCTGGGCCGCTGGGCTGGGGCTGGGGCTGGGGCTGGGCAGTGAGCCGCCCCCCTTGTGGCAGCCGTGCGGCCGTATAGTCCGCCCCCCGCATGGGGCTGCGTGTTGACCGGGCCCGCCCCCCGTGCCGCGCCCCCTGTCGCGTGCCGTGCCGCGTGCGCCCCTGCCGGACGCGTGCCGCGTGCTGGTGTGCCAGTGTGGTAGCGTGCGGCCCGTGCGGTCAGCCAGTCCGCTACAGGGCTGGTGTTCTAGTCAGGTAGCACACGCGGATCAGACATAAGCGCATCGAACTCGGGGGGAGGGTTACGCCACTGCCTACATAAATATCGGCAGCCCAACGTCCACACCAGAAGAAAACCACAGCACGTCCCCCTCCTGCCCAAAAAGTGGGCCACGCAGCACGTCCTCTGCCCAAAACAGCACGCGATGTGGGATGCGTGCCAAGTGCCTGTCCCGCCAGCAAAAAACCGTGTTTGGAAACACGAAGTCCGGGGTGGACATTCTGGAGGACATTCTGGGGGACACAATCCCCGCTGAGGATACTGTACATCCATCCAGTACGATCACACCCAGTTGGGATTGTCAACACCAAAAAAAGAGCCCCAAAAACAGCCACTTGCGCAATTGTCGGACAATAACCCTTGACAGGTAAAATCTGGTGCGGTATAATACCTCTGTCAGAAGCCCCCTTGAGGGGGCGTCGAGCGAGAGCGAGGTGGGGGGTGATGGGTTGTGGTCTTTCCTCTCTCCCCCCTTGATGGGGGGAGGGGCGGTAGAGTTGAGGGGGTAAGCGAGCGTAGACCCAGCGAGCGGTAGGGGGATCCTGCTGCTGCGCACCACCACTTGCGCATCGCCAGTGGCGAGTCAACGAGCCGTGCGAGTGATCCTCAAATATATCTTGACAACCGCCAACTGATGTGATACAATTCCCGCCACAGTGGTCAAACGCGCTCTGCGCGTCCCCAAGGGGAGATTGATGGCAGCACGCTACACGTTCTTTGAGTTGGCTTCGCAGAAAGGTCAGATCATGGCCGTATTCGCGGAGCTACTTCCTCGCCATTGGACACGCGGATGCGTAAGCACCCCTGACGGCAACAGCTTCCTGTTTGAAGCCAAGAAGTACGAACACGAGACGGAGGCGGCCCTGTCGGTCACTTTTTCCGGTCGTGGACTGCGAGAGTCTACGCAGATGTGGAACGAGCGGGCGCGTCGGGAGGCGCACAACGCATGGGAATCATACGTGGCGGAGCGCCAGCGGAGGACGCTGGAAAGACAGCGGCTCTACGGCGCGGATGGACGGGATGGCGAGGCAGCCTCGAAACGGGCTTTGGCCCAACTGAAGGCGATAGAGGACGAGAAGAAGGCCAAGGCCCTCCTCGTATCTACGGCTGCGTCATTGACTCCCTCACCTACGGTGTCGGAACCGTCACCTTCCGAAATCTCTGTGGCGGTCGTCGGCAGCACGGGCTCCGTCCCCTCTGGCCCGACGCCGACCGAGAGCGCGAGTACGCCCATTTCTACGGCGAACTCCAGAAAGATATCGAAGCGAACGGGATCAAAGTCCCCGTCCTCCTCTGGAAGATCAACCGCAGGCTCTACTGCCGCTACGGGGCCAGCCGCCTCTACGTTGCCAGACGCCTGATGATCCCTTACGTTCCGGTCATCGTTTGCAACTACGATGACAACAGGCCGCCTTGTAGCGGTTTGTGGGCTGAGTTGCACAGACCGATTGACGTGCTGGCCGCCCTTGGGGCTATCACCGAAGTCGGTGTGTTCGAAGTTTCGCACGAACGCATTGATCTACATAATGTAGTTCCCCTGTGAGGGCCGCCAACGACGGGATGCTCGTGTTAGTTTGATCGGCCGAGAGGCCCCGAGCTTCCTCCCCCTCGCCCTCACACTATCGGCCGGTCCCCCGGCCCCGGGCTCCCCGGGGACCGGGTTTTCCTCTGGAGAAGGGTAATGCCAATTCGAAAGGTCAAAGGCGGCTACAAGTGGGGTTCTCAAGGCAAGGTGTACCCTAGCCGAGAGGGGGCCGAGAAGCAGGCGGCTGCCGCCTATGCCCACGGTTACAAGGGGGAGAAAGCCCCCAAGAAGCAGGGCAAGTAAATGCGCGACGTGCTGTTGGCGATCCTCGGTACAGTGTTTCTGATAGCTACGATCCCGACAGCCAGCGCGAAACCGAGCCTTGAGCGGCAAGCGTGGTACGACGCGTGCCATTTCAGCCGCTACAACTGCTTCGGTGTCAAGATGCCCTACGTGTCGAAGGTCCAGTACCTCGACAATTCGGGAGTTTACGGGGTGTACTATCTCGCCTCGGATGTGGTTTTCGTAGCCACGAACCTTGAACCGGGTCTGGAGCGGGCTGTGATGGCCCACGAAATGACCCACTACCTCCAAGTCAAGGTCGGTGGGTTCTCTCCCGAAATGGGAGCCAGTTGCTTGCTGGAATCCGAAGCGTTCGGCGTGTCGGATCAGGTCTTGGACCTCTATCCCTCGCTCCGTGACCTGAAAAGGAACGGCAGCCTAGCCGGGTACAACTGCTGACCATGAAGGACTTGATAGAATCGGAGCGCCAGAAGTACGAACGCGTGTACACTGGCCTTAAATACGCCATGCACAGCCCCCATTGGCGCTGTTGGGAGCGTATCAGCGACGAAATTCGCACGCACAACACCTACGCGAACTTCGGATGTGGCTCTGGATTGCTGGACCAGAAAATTCTGGCCGCGTATCCGGACATAAAAGGCATCCTGATTGACCATGTGAGCGTCCTTTGGCCCGATGTGAAGGACAATCCTCGGGTTACGTTCCACGAGGCATCACTTTTCGGTGAATTGCCTCGGTTCGAAGTGCCCTACGCGGTCTCTACCGACGTGATGGAGCACATTCCGCCAGAAATGGTCGATACGGTGCTGGAAAGCATCAGGGATCGGTCAGAAAGTGCGTTTTTCCAGATTTCGCTGGATCCGACCTCAGAAAAGAAAGCAATCAAGTACGGCGGACACTTGCATTTGACAGTGGAGGACACGGACTGGTGGCTGGCAAAATTGAGAAAGCACTTCGACAAAATCGTGACCCCTCAGCGGGTTATGCACTCGTCGGAGCAGAAACAAGGCTGGCTGGCGGTGACAGTCCGCCGATAGTCCGCGAGGAAGGCACGGGCCACTTCGTAAAGGGCCATTCTGGCAACCCCGCTGGCCGGGTCAAGGGCCTGCGCAACAAGATCACGCTTGAGAGACTACTTCTTGAGGACATGCTTCGGCAGACCCTCATCCAGAAGTCTCCCGCGCTGCTCAAGCGAGCTATCAAGATGGCTCTTGGGCACGAGTGCGAGCAGTGCTGGGTGGAAGTCAAGGATGAGAACGGCAAACGCCTTCCTCCGACTTGCGGTGGATTCCGCCCGGGCAATGACCGCATCATGAGGGCTCTCTTGGACAAGGTTCTGGCCACTCCGAAGCACGACGATGCCGGGGAAGCCAAGGACAACGAAATCAAGATCCTGATTCAGAACATGACGAGTTCCCCATCCCCGAAGTCGGAGCCGGGGTTGACAACCGTAACAGTCACTCCGACATCAACACAGGTGGAAACAGATGGACAAGCCGAATGAAATGCGCCTTCCCGACAGCAAGCAGCCGAATGGCGTGAGCACTTCGCAGCCTGCTCCTATGGTCGTGTCGATCCCGTCGCTCGGTCAGGGCGCTTCCGGTCCCCGCGAAGCCTCGACTAAGAACGACGGTAACGGCTCCAAGGCGTAACGCCATGCCCGGTACTAAGAAGTTCACGAAGGGCGAGTTGGCTCGCCAGTTCGTCAAATCGGCGGTCACTGGGGAGTTCTCCAGCAAAGGTGCGGCCAGCAACGCTGGTGACATCGTGAGGCGTCGAAAGAACGCCCCCGAGGGTCTCCCGGGCGACACGAACCCGTACCATTCGCGCCAGCACACCGACGACGCGAACCGCTAATGCCTACCGGGAACCGCACCGAGTACAAGAGACAGGGTAAGGCGCGGCCCGTAGAGGCTATGTCGGACCAGATCATAAAGTCCCACCGGGGTTTCGACCGGAAGGGAGTCGAGGGACGGGCCGCAGCCGCCAATGAGACTGCGAGACTCGCCAATTCCATGACGAGGCTGCGTCTCAGCCAGTCCACAGACCACCACAACCCGTAAGGTACTTTTTCAATGGCTACAGTCAACAAGCGCGCACAGTTTCAGGATTTGGTCCAGAACGTCCTGTGCTACACCGGCACTCTCGACCTCGGCAATGCCGCGACAGGTTCGGGCACGTTTGCCTCTGCTGATGTTACGGTCACGGGCGCTGCGCTCGGTGACATGGTTCTCGTCTCGCTCGGCGTGGACACGGTTGATGCCGTGGTCGCTGCTGCGGTGACGGCGGCCAACACGGTCACTGTGACCCTTCTGAACAACACGGCCGGTGCGGTTGACCTCGCCAGCACGACTGTCCGGATCATGGTCCTCCAGCTTTCCGACCAGAACTTCTACGCCTAATGTCGGCACTCTGCCGCTACGACAATAAGGACATCTACCCGCTTCCGGACGTTACGGGTCTGGTCGAGTGGGTGGACTACCTTCCTGTTGAGTTGCAAGGTAGCCCCGACAGGCTCAATTCCACGGATAACGCCGGGGCGCTCCATGCGAACTCTGTGTTGGCGTCGATTGCAGGAAAAGTCGCTTGGGTGGACTATATTCCTGTGTACGGTGTCTCTCGCGGCACTCCGTGGTACGTTGGTCCGGATGGGTATATCCCCTACGACGACATAACGGCCTAGCTCGGGAGGGCGAAATGGCTGACCTTGTTTTCTCGCTGCACGATAAGCAGCTAGAGGTCTACAATTCGCCCGCTCGCTTCAAAGTGGTGGCTGCTGGCCGCCAGTCCGGAAAGACCACGCTTGCCGGAACCGTATTGACGGTCGGATCGCTTGCTACGGAGTCTTGGGGCGGGGTGCCCCTAGACACCACGTTTGAGACGGCCTACATTTACCCGACCTTTGAGGCGGGCAAGAAGAACGTGTGGCCCCGTCTCAAGAAGATCATAGAGCCTATCGCGCACGCTTGCCAAGTGTACGAGAACACTGGCCTAATCGTGTTCCCCAACGGCCGCCGTTTGCGACTATTCGGTGCGGACAACCCGGATAGTCTCCGAGGCTTTACGTGGTCCCACGTCGTCCTTGACGAATACAAGGACATGGCTGATAACGTGTGGAACGAAGTCGTCCGACCGGCCTTGTCAGTCGCTCGTGGTACGGCTCTTTTCATCGGCACGCCGAAAGGCAAAAACCACTTCTACCATCTGTACAAGATGGCTCAGGAGAGGCAAGCCCTCGGAGACCCGGAATGGGCCGCGTTCACGTTCACGAGCGCCGCCAACCCGGCCATCAGCCAGTCAGAAATCCTCTCCATGTCCAAGGACATGAGTCGGGAACTGGTATCGCAGGAAATTGAGGCTGCCTTCCGCTCGCACGGCGGCAAGGTGTTCAAGGAAGATGATTTCATCATCGACGCTATGGAGCCCCGGGACGGAAACTGGGTTGTGACGGTAGACCTCGCCGGATTCAAGATGGCAGGCCCCTCGACCGGCAAAGTACCTGAGCGCCGCGACGATCACGCCATAGTGGTCGCCAAAGTCAGCACCGAAGGCTGGTGGATCAAAGACATCCATTACGGCCGCTGGGATGTGCGCGAAACTGCTCTGCGGATGTTCACCGCGTGCAAGTCGGTGGGCACGAGCAAGATCGGCATTGAAAAGGGCCTCGCCCAGCAAGCCGTCATGCCGTACTTCACGGACTTGATGCGCCAGTACAACCGCTGGCTGGAAGTTACTCTCCTGTCACACGGCAACAAGTCCAAGTACGACCGCATCCAATGGGCCCTGCAAGGCCGCGTCGAGAAAGGACGCCTCCTGTTGAATCCCGGGGAATGGAATAACACCCTCATCGAACAGGCGTGCGACTTCCCTGACCCGAAGTCGAAAGACGACCTTATCGACGCCCTTGCTTACGTTGACCAGATGGCAACTACCGTCTACCTATCCGAGTTCGATTACGAACAGAAATACGAACCGGAGGATGTGTATTCCGGTTACTGAGGAACCCTCTCCGCATGAGCATCGTCGTAGAACAAGCATCGGATATGCCGTCAGAGGCCGAAACCTCGGGATTGGTCTCTTGGATCAACTCTCGGGTAGACCGCTGGCGCGCGTTCCGCGACAATAACCACAAGGAACGGTGGGACGAGTATTACCGCATTTGGCGTGGTATCTTCGATCCATCTGACAAGCAGCGCAAGACTGAGCGGGCCAGAATCATCTGCCCTGCTACGATGCAAGCTGTTGACTCGACAGTGGCCGAGATTGAAGAAGCGGTGTTCGGGCGTGAGCAATGGTTCGACATCCTAGAGGATCCTGATGAGGCAAAGGATATCAAGGAAGTCCTCGGCCTGACAGGATCCCGGGATGAACTTCTCTATCGCATGGAGAAGTACGGTATCCCGACCGACATGGCTAAGGCGTTCCTGATCGCCGCTGTGTACGGTACAGGCATCGGAAAGATCATCACCGACTCCAAGCGCGAGGACTACGGCGACGGACTGGAGGAAGTGGTTTGTGTCGAAATGGCGGCACTGGAACCCTACGAGTTCGTGCCGGATCCCACGGCTGACGCTATCGACAAGATGCTGGGCATGGCGCACGAAACCATCGTGCCGCTTCACGAAATCAAGCGCGGCATCAAGGACAATGTGTACCGCGACGTGGAAATCGGCGCGTACACGGGCAAGACCGAAGTCTCCCGGGCCAAGTTCTCCAACTCGCAGCTTCCTACCGACGACTCCGTTTTCATCCGCGAGTACCACGGACTAGTTCCGGCTTCGAAGTTGCTGGAGTATGCGGCCGACCGCAAACCGGCCGACGAACTCCTGATGGATGGCGAAGGAGACGACACCCTCGTTGAAGCCATCGTTACCATTGCCAACGACAGCATCATTCTCCGGGCCATCAAAAACCCGTTCAAGAATCGCGCTTTCGTGGCATACCAGCACGACACGGTTCCCAACTACTTCTGGGGCCGAGGCGTAGTCGAGAAGGCATACCATCCGCAGAAGGCGCTGGACGGCACCACGCGTGCCCGCCTCGACGCTCTGGCGCTGGTTGCCCATCCGATGATCGCTGGCGACGTTACCAGACTACCTCGTGGCATGAACCTCGGCGTGTGGCCGGGTAAGTTCTGGCCCACGACGGGCAACCCGGGCGAAACCATCACCGGCTTCAACCTCGGCAACATCAATCCGGCCCTGTTCGAAAACGCACAGGACATGGAGCGCCAGATCCAGACCGCCACGGGCGCAATGGATCCGGGTGCAGCGTACAACCCGGGACAGGCGGGCGGGGCGACTAACACAGCCCTCAACGCGTCCATGTTCATCAAGCGGTCTCGGCGGACGATGCAGAACATCGAACGCCAGTTCATCAGACCTCTTGTTAACAAGGTGTACGAACGGTACGCACTTCTCGACGCCAAAGCGTTCGTCCAAGACCTAGAGTTCAGCCCGAAGGGCACGCTGGGCATCATGGCTCGCGAGTTCGAACAGCAGCAGCTTATCCAGATGCTAGCACTGGTTCCTAACGAGAGCAAGCCCTTTTTCGTGATGACGAAGGCAATCTTCGACCAGTCCTCCAGCCCGCACAAAAAGGAACTGTCGCAGTCGGTCGAGGAATGGATCAATCCGGAAGTGACTCAGGAGCAGAAGCAACAGCAGGCCAAGATGCAGGAATTGCAACTACGCCAGCAGGAAGCTGTGGTTGCCGAGCTAGAAGCGAAGGCCCGTAAAGCCGACGCTGAGGCCAAGCGAGCCGAAGCGCAAGCGCAGGAAGCACTGGTTAATGCGGACCTCGCGGATGACGAGATTCAGCAGCAGCACATCAAGAACGCAATCGACCTCCGAGAAGTCGAAGCGTTTGAAGTCCAGAACGAACTGTCTCGCCTGATGCAGCACCTTAAAGCGTTCGACCTAGCCCTCAAGGCGAAGGTCGCGGATGCACAGGTCGCCAAGCTACAGGCCGATGCGCAGCGCGTTCAGAAAGAGTAGACGTTCACGTAACGTGAACAGGGGGAGACTGTGAACGAACGAAAGATGCTTCAAGAGCGAATTGAGGCTTCCCGAGACACGATGGCGACTCGGGGCTGGGAATACATGCATCAGGGATGGTCGGAGGAACTGAAAAACCTCATCGAATCGACCCTGCCAGCCGCCAAGACACTAGAGGACTTGTGGTTCCGTAAAGGGGCCGCATCCGTGCTGGATCGTCTCGTGAAGCTCGCTGACTACCTAGATGCGGTCGAGAAATTGATCGCGGAAGGTGACGAGCAGGAGAGCGCAGAATGACGCGCCGCATCTATGAGTTCCGCTGCCTCAATGATGAGTGCGGCCAGGTTTTTGACGAGTACGTAGCCTACGAGGACATCCACACGGTCAAATGTCCCGACTGCGGCTCAGACAGCAAGAAACAGATCAGTGCAACACGAATCGACCCTCGTCTCGGGCTGGATGCGTCCTTCCCGACGATGCAAGACAAGTGGGCACGGGTCCGCCGACAGCGTGCGAAAATCGAGTCCCGACGCGACGAGCGTTGATCCTCCGCGACCGCACGTTTACCCATAACCCCGAATATCCGGGGCGGGTTTCTAGGAGACGTTGACATGGCGAGCATTATCGTTGACCCTGAGACGCAGCCCACCGAGCCGCAGGCGCAGCCTACAGAGCCGCAGAACCAGCAGCCGAGTGAACCGGAGTTGCCCGAGAAGTATCGTGGCAAGTCCATCCAAGACATCATTGCAATGCACCAGAACGCTGAAAGCGAACTCGGGCGCAAGAACAACGAGGTCGGCGTCATCCGCAGACTGGCCGACGAACTCATCGGAGTTCGCGCAGTGGAACGGCAGGCCAATCAGCCCACCCCTCGCAAGCCTTTGACTACGGACGAACTTCTCAACGATCCCGAGAATCGAATTCTTGAGGTTGTGAAGGAAGCCACCGATGCTACTGTCAGGGATACCGAGTCACGAGTACGCCGCATGGAGGCCGACCTACAGGTTCAGGCTTTCGAGCGTAAGTACCCCGGCTTCCAGACCACAATGAACGCTCCCGAATTCGGGTCGTGGTTGCAGTCTGGTAGCGATTACCGCAAGCGGCTTGCGCTGCGTGCGGCAGAGGGGGACTACAGTGCGGCAGACGAACTGTTCGGTCTCTACAATGACTTCTCGGCTAGCCGCCCTACCCCGCAGAACGCGGAACCGGCAGCCACAGGTCCGGCAGCGGCTAGGGCAGCGTCCACGGTACGATCCGGTGGCTCACACGCCAACGGGGTAGTCCCGGGGAACGACGGCAAGAAAGTCCTCTCCCGTGCAGAACTTCTCGACATGCGGATCAACCGCCCCGAGGAATTCGACATGAGGCAGGCGGAAATTCTTGAGGCATACCGCGAGAAGCGCGTCCGATAACCCTCAACCTCTCTTTTAGGAACACGCCAACATGGCCGCTTCAATTGCATACACCAACAGCATCGACGTAACCGATGCCGCCAACTTCATCCCCGAAGTTTGGTCTGACGACGTTATCGCCGCGTACAAGAAGAACCTTGTCCTCGCCGGTCTCGTGACCGTCATCAACCACAAGGGCAAGAAGGGCGATACGATCCACATTCCGACCCCGACCCGTGGCGCTGCCTCGGCTAAGGCCGCGAACGCTGTCGTGACGCTCGTTACGGCTTCCGCCACCAGCACCGACGTTCTGATCGACAAGCACTACGAGTACTCGTTCGTTGTCGAGGACATCGTGGAAGTGCAGGCTCTTTCGAGCATGCGCCGGTTCCACACCGACGACGCTGGCTACGCGCTGGCGACTCAGGTTGACGTGGACCTCCGCAACCTCGCGGCCACTTGGAACGGCGGCACGGCCTATTCGGCTGCGGTCATCGGTTCAGATGGCAGCACGGCTGCGACGTGGACGGGTTCGGGCAACGGTGCCGCCCTCACGGACGCGGGCATCCGCCGCGTGATTCAGGACTTCGACGACGACGACGTGCCGGGTCGTGACCGCTATCTGGTCATCCCGCCGGTCGAGAAGCGTCGCCTTCTGGGCATCAGCCGCTTCACGGAGCAGGCGTTTACGGGCGAAGCGGGCGCTGGCAACAGCATCCGTAACGGCTACGTGGGCGACCTCTACGGCGTCAGCGTGTTCGTGTCGAGCAACATCGCCACGGTCGAGTCGCTGAACAGCGTCCCGTACCGCGCTTGCTTGTTCTTCCAGAAGCAGTCGCTGGTTCTGGCCGAGCAGATGGGCGTCCGCACGCAGGCTCAGTACAAGCAGGAGGCTCTCGGTACGCTCGTGACCGCAGACCGACTGTATGGCGTCAAGACCGTGCGCTCCACGGCTGGCGTCATGGCTATCATCGTCCCCTCGGCCTAAGCTGAGTTGACCCTGACGGTCCTGTGACCTAACGGGGGCGGCAGGGGGCCTTAAACCCTCTGTCGCCCTTTTTCATTTGAGGAGCATCCGTGCAACGTCGCTTCGCCCTGATCGGTCATGTCCACACGCTCTCGGACATCACAGACCTAGACATCACGGGTGTTGCCGACAACAACCTGTTGCAGTACGACTCTGCAACACTCTCTTGGACTAATCGTACCTACCTCGCTCTCAACGAGATTGCTGATCCGGGCGTAGCCCCGGCTAACGAGATTTGGGTACACGCTGAGGACGTGGCAGGCTTCACGGCTCTGCACGTCAACGACTCTACGCGGAAATGGTCCGTGCTAGAGGAACAGTTCGTAGTAGCCCGCAACACTACCGGCTCTACTATCGCTATCGGAACCGCTGTCTACGTCAACGGCTCCACGGGCACGCGCCCTACGATCACTCCTGCGACACTCGCCGCGCACCAGCACATCATCGGTGTCACGGCAGAGGCCATCGCAAACAATGGGTATGGCCGGGTCATCATCCACGGCTACCTGACCGGCTACAACACAAATGCGTGGACGGCTGGCACTGCTCTCTACTCGGACTCGTCGGGCGTTCTGACCTCCACAGAGCCGACTCACCCCAACACGTTCCAGACCATCGGACAGGTCATCTACCAGCACGCCGTCAACGGCATCGTGCTTGTGGATCCTGACTCCGACTCGCGCCACACGGACGGTTCGTATCACGACACGCTCTACTTCGGCTCGTCGCTGACCGACCGAGCCGTACTGGATATCACGGGGTCCGCACTGACGGCCTCCCGCACGTTCAAGTTCCCCGATGTCTCTGGCACGTTTCCGACGCTGGAGAATACCCACACTGTTACCGGACTATGGACGTTCGGCCACACTGCGTCCACCTACGACGTAGTGTTCGACGGGTATCCAAGGTTCAAGCAGGGCTCTCAGCACGACCTCTACTTGGAGATAGCAGTCCCCTCTGGTGCCGCCCCTGACTATGGCACCCTGACATGGTGGGATTACGACAATGCCCTGAACAAGAAGGGCTGGACGATGGAATCATTGTCCGCTACGGAGGCGTGGCACTTCGGCCCTGTGACCGATGCTGGCGTAGTAAGCGAGGCGCTATCCGTGGTCCGGGGAACCGGTGCTGCTGTCGGCACGATCACCTACGGCAACTCGACCGACCTTCCTATCCATACCTTCTGGGCACGGGCGACAGCCGAGAGTGCCTTCAAGTTCTCGTCAAGTGATCGCTTCTATATCTACGGAGGTGCAGGAAGTGCTGGCGCTGGCGCTGTCTCGGATCAGTACGGGGCGGGCACTGGTTATGCGTGGATTGAGGCTACGGCTAGAGGCAAGACGGTTGCTGCCAGCGGACTAGATGCGGGAGTGTGGATCGGTCATGTGCGCGGATCAGAGGCGTCTCCCTCCGCGTCGGTAGCGGGCGACGAATCCGGCGACCTAGTTTTTTGGGGTCTGGATAGTACAACCTCGCAGAGCGTGTTCGCTCGCATCATTGGAACGGTCGAGACGGTCAGCGCGTCTAACGTAGCTGGCGGACTAGATATTCGCACGCACTCCGGTACGGGCAATCGGTACTCCGGGCAGACCAGCCGGATGCTGTTCAAGGCGAATGGCGACATCCAGCTTGGCGTCGATTCGTTCTTCACGTTCGATGAACACGCCTCGGCTCCTGCTACTCCTGCTTCTGGAAAGGTTGCGCTGTACGCTAAGTCTGACGGCCATCTGTACCAGAAAGACGACGCTGGCACCGAGACTGACCTCACATCCGGCACTACTCCAACTCGCTCTTTCGGTGCTTCATGGGGCAGTTCCTCCGCGCTAGTAGCTGCGGACTGCGCCGACGTGATCGTTCACGTACCGCAGGCGGGCACCATCACTGGAGTCTACGTCTACACGCAGGGGGGCAATGGCTCCTGCGTCATCGACATCTGGAAGGATACCTACGCCAACTTCCCGCCTACTGTGGCGGATACGATCACCGCGTCAGCGAAGCCTACGATATCAGCGGCGGCCAAGTATTCGGATACGACTCTGACCGGATGGACGACCTCGCTCAGTGCAGGAAATGTCCTCAAGTTCCATGTCGATTCGACTTCCACCTTCACCAACATCAACGTCGTTGTAACGTACCAATAGTAACTATGGCAACTTCTTCATGGACCACTGCTGCCATTCAGGATACGGATGCCAACTTCCGTATCTGGGGCAAAGAACTTTCAGACAAGCTGCAAGCGATGTCCTCGACTCCCGGCCTTGTAAAGACGGGTGACACAGGGCAGATCGACTGGACGACGGTAACGCGCGCTGCCGTCAACTCCGATGCTGGTTATGAGGTTTACTACCTAAACGACAGCTTGCATGGCACTGGTCCGATCTACTTCAAGATTTACTACGGTGCTGGTTCCAACGTAGCTTTCTTTCGGATACGGGTGGAAGTAGGTACGGGTAGCAACGGTAGTGGCACAATTACTGGCACGATTGCCTCCGTGCGAACCATTACCGCATCCAACGCGGGAAGCGCAACTACCTACGCATCGTATCTGTGCGTGAACACGGGCTTCGTTGGTCTCTTGTGGAAGACCGCCGCCAACTTTCAATGCGGTTTCACTATCTGCCGATCCTGCGACTCTGACGGCACCCCGAACATCAAGGCGGCGCACGTCGTCTGGTCAAGTTCGACAACCCCCTGCATACACCAGACCCTTCGTTTCGAGTCTGTTGCAGCCGCCCAGACAGCCGATAGCAACGGCTACGTATCTGTCGTTCCTGGTTACGCCTCTAGCAGTGCTGTCGGGGCGGACTATCAGGTGTACTTGTGTTGGATGAACGCGCCAGATGTGCGACCGATATTCGGACTTGCGTGCGTCATCAATGCAGACTACCCACTGGGAACAACTTTTTCGTGCGCATTGGTTGGGACAACTGCTCGCACCTATCTTGCCGCAGGAACCTGCTTGAGGTCTCCCGCTAATGGGTCTTCCTCTTACGGACTCGCCATGCTGTACGAGTAACGAAAATGGCAGCAATCAGAACTCCAGCAGTAATTGACTTTGACGGTCCCGGCTATCCACGGAGCCAGAGCTACGTCACTGCTCCGGGTACTCCGGCCACCTCTCCGGGAGTTAACCCAATCGTCACCCCTAGACCGGATCAACTGACAAACGCAACCGGCGGCGGAACGTCCGCATACCCCGTAGGAGGCTGACGTGAGCGCAACCAAACGCGAGATTCAGCAGTACCTCTACGGTCTTGCCTCCACCTACGAGCGCCTCTCGGCCGAGCGCAGTTTCCTGATGAACGACGTGCAGACCCGTCTCGCGGCAGTCAACGCCGAGCGGCAGGAGATAGTGGCAGAAGCACAGGCGCAGCTTGACCGTCTTAACGTCCTGCGATTGGCTGATGGCGAGGCCGCTCTTACTCTCCAACAGGTTCGGGACATCGTAAATCGAGTGGGCCAACGTGGTCCTAGAGGCTGACAATGACCTATCTTGAACTCATCAATAAGGTGCTGCGCGGACTCCGCGAGCGAACCGTGTCCGACCTCGCCGCCGACTACACGCTGCTCGTCGGGCAGTTCGTGAATGAGGCGAAGGATGAAGTTGAGCGGGCTTGGAAATGGAAAGCCCTCCGTACCAATATCACCTTCAACACGGTGTCTGGTACGCAGGACTACAACCTCGGGACAGGTGGGGTAGGCTCGGGCGGCACCACTACGCAGAAGTCCTCGCTCGTCTATAATGACCGCAAGGAGCCTCAGTTGTTCATCACCACGAACAACTACGAGAGCCGCCTTGTGGAAGTACCGCGAGAGCGCCACGTAGAACGCATCGCTTACGACCTCGACAGCAACTCAACACCCGCCCTGTTCTCTACGAAGCGGTCAAGCACCGGCATCACGGTGTCCATCTACCCGAAGCCGGATGGGGTGTACGCCCTACAGGGCACGTTCTATATCCCGCAGGACGAACTCTCGGTCTACTCGACCACGATCAGTTGTCCTCCGGAGCCGGTCTGGAAGCTGGCCCTTGCCTACGCGGCTTCTGAGCGCGGCGGCGGTATGGGCGAGCAGGCTCCTGTCCTGATGGGGAAGGCCAATCAAGCCCTGTGGGCGGCTATTACGGAAGAAGCCGAAGATAGCGAACTGACGTTCTACGAGGAATAGCATGGCGCTCCAGCCTGTAACCTTCCCCTCCCCCGGCTTCCTTGGCATCAACAAGGCCAAGCAAGACGTTCCGCTGGGCCCTGAGTGGGCTACGGAAGCCCGCAACTGCGTCGTGGACTCCGCAGGGCGGCTGGCTGCCCGTAAGGGCTGGACGAAGCTGACGACGGCCGCGATGACGGGCACTCCTACCGTAGTAGCCCTACATGAATACTTGCAAAACGACGGCACTTCGCTTATAATCGCCGCTACAGCTACGAAGTTGTGGCACTCGGCCGATAGCGGAGCGACGTGGGTTGACAAGACGGGGGCTATTACAACCCCGACTACCGGCAATTGGCAGTTCGTCAACTTCAACGGCAATGTCTACGGTGCCAATGTCGGGCACGCGATGGTCGTCAAGACGACGACTGGTAACTTCGCGGCCCTGACGGCAGCTACAGGCACCATCCCCGCGAACCCGGTGTGCGTGTGGGCCGCGTTCGGCCGCCTGTGGACCATCAGTTCGGATTACCAGACCCTCAAGTGGTCGGCCCTGCTGGACGCTACGAAGTGGGCTACAGCGGACGGTGGCGGGACGCAGGATCTAGGCTACCTGTGGACTAAGGGTACGGATCAGGGCATCGCTATCGGAGCCTTCGGCTCTACCCTGTGCGTGTTCGGCAAGCGCCACATCTTCCTGTTCACGGACGGCGCTGGCTCAGATCGTGGTCTCGACCCTAGTACCATGTACGTAGGGGACACCATCGAAGGTGTTGGCATCCTCGGCCGCGACACGGTGCAGTCTATTGGCGAGGGCGACCTGATGTTCCTCAGCCAGAACGGCCTGCGGTCCATGTCCCGCGTCATTCAAGAGAAACAGACTCCGTTCAACGACATTTCCGGCAACAACCGGGACTACGTGAACTCGACCTTGAACGTCTCCACAGTGGATGCGTACAAGATGCGATCTTGCTTCTCAGCCAAGAATGGCTTTTACTTGCTGACCTCCCCCGACTCCAGCCTTGTCCTGTGCGCGGATACCCGTTCTCCTCTACAGGATGGCACGTACCGCATGTTCAACTGGAGCGGGTTCCTGCCGACCTCGCTCGCGGTCAAGAGCGACCAGACTGTGCTGCTCGGCTTCGCAGGCGGCATCATCGGCTACTACAACGGCTATCTGGACAACACTAGCACGTACCGCTACGCGTACCGTTCGGGGTTCCTCGACATCGCAGAAGCAAATGCCTTGTGGAAGTCTCTCAAGACGCTCAAGGTCATGGCGTTCAGCCCGGGCGGCTACACGATTGTAGTCAAGTGGTGGTTCGATTTCAACCGCAGCCCGTTCTCGGCAACGATTGCAATGGATGCGGACGGCGATAGCCAGTACAACCTTGACGAGTACGAAGCCGCAGAGTACGGCGGAGCCTTGTCGCAGCGCATCGAACGCGTGCCGCTGATGGGATCCGGCCAGTTCTTCCAGTTCGGCATCGAAGTCACAATCAACGGCTCCGCGTTCGCGCTACAGAGCCTCACGGCTTACTACGAAGGGACCAGACTAGCATGAGCGACTACACCAAAACTACGGACTTTCTCGCGAAGGACGCATTGGCGGCCGGTGATCCTGACAAGCTGGTTCTCGGCGCAGAGTTGGACGTGGAGTTCAATGCTATCGCGGCGGCCCTAGCGACTAAGACGGACGGCAACGGCGCGGTCACTACGGGCGACAAGGGGGACATTACAGTGTCCGCTGCGGGCCTTACGTGGACCATTGACGCAGGCGTAGTCACGCTCGCCAAGCTAGCGGATCTAACCTACGGCACCTACGGCTCGTTTATCGGTCGCTATACAGCCTCTACCGGAGTACCGCAGGAGAGCTATTTCGGCAACTCCCTGCGTTTCAGCGGAGACACGCTAGTATCCTACAACCACTTGATGACGTATGACGACTACCTCCAGACTACGGTAGTCAGTACCGTCACTGCGACAGCCCTGACTACGCATGATTTCGCTGGAGGCACTGCCGAGGGCATGACTACCTCCGGGGATGTCCTCAAGTTCAGTGCTAAAGTCCGTGCTATCTGCGCCACAGGTTCACCGGAAACGATGACGCTTACGGTCGGAACAGGCGCTTCTGGCACTACTGTAGTGGCAACGGCAGCAGTTCCGGTAGCCACGGGCACCACGGTTGAGATAGCCGTCGAGGTTGAGATTGTCCGCACGGGTGCCACGACTGGCGAAATGGTCGCTACGATGACGGTCAGTGACTACCACGCAACGGTCCCGCAGGCTGTGACCCGTACCGTTCATCACGGCACAGTGTCTATCACTTGGGCCAGCGCGCACAAGATCATCCTCAAGGCGCAACCGTCCACGTCCAGCGCGAGCCTCTCGGCAGTGCATCGGTTCTCGGAAAGCAACACGTTCTCTGGCGTGTACTAACATGGCTGCCAAGCGCAAAGCGCCTAACAGGATGACAATGGAGCTAGACGATATACTAGAGCGCGTCACACGCGCCGAGGAGCAAGCGAAGGCTGCTACTGAACTGCTGACGGTTCGGCACTCGGAGACCGTCGATTACATGAGGTCGGTAGACTCCAGACTAGGTACGCTGGAGCAAGCTCTAGCCAAGTACACCGGGTTCTGGGGAGCCATCATGCTGATTTCCTCGGCAGTAGTTACGTGCGTCATGCTCGCCAAAGAGTTCCTGTTCAAGAAGTTCGGGATGGAAGGATAATGGCCCTATCCAGCACACTCGCCGCCATGCTCGGATCCATCAAAGACAAGATGGACCCTAGCAGCGGATTCAGCACAGCAAAACTCCAGCCGCAAGACATGATGACGGCGGGGGCGGCTCCTGCACCGCAGGGCGCGACCCCGTTCGCTCCACTCATGGCGCAGATGCCGCAGAGCGGCTTTGCTCGGCCCGAGGCCCAGCAGTGGATGCAGCAGGCCCTCAGTAGTCCCTACATGCAAGGGTGGGGGAATGGTACTGGCGGCGCTTCTCCCGCCGCCCCGGGCTCCCCGGGCATCGCTCCGGGCGCTCCTTCGCCGACCGCTCCGGGCACAGCCGGACAAGTGTTCGGCCAGCTACAGGGACTCGTCAATCAGGCGAAACCTTCTGCGGGCGACAAGAGCAAGGAAGCCATCACGAACTTTGCTTCCATCGTGGGACCAGCGGCCCTGTCCGGTATGGGCGGCGCAGCCGGTGCCCTTGGCGGCGCTCTCGGTGGCGCATCAGCCCTCGGTCCTATTGGCGCTATGGTCGGTATGGGCCTTAATGTCATCAGCAAGATGTCTAGCTCCAGCAACGGCTGGCGCAACACAGGGCTTGACGAAGCCTACATGAAGAAGATGGCTGCGCAGGCTGGCTGGAAGCGTACAGGAGGCAAGGGTGGCCTACGCTTCACGAAGAATGGTCAGGTAGTAAAGGGCATCGGTGCCGAGCAGCAGATGTTCGAAGATACCGTGAACTTGATCCGCTCGACCGGCCAGCTTCCTCCAAAGGTGAAGTCGCACGCAGGCACGCAGGCGTATCAGGCGCTCATCCAGTCCGGCATCTTCGGCCCGGAGATTACGCAGCAAGCAGTTGACAAGTACGGGACGGGCGGATGGTGAGCAACGTCTATAACGACTTCTATGAGTACATCGCGGCCAAAGGCGCAACGCTGGGGATTCCGCCCAGCCCCTTCGGCCCCTTCGGTTCCTTCAAGAAAAAGAGTGGACCGGCCGCGTCCGGCTCGTCCCGCGCAGGGCGCGTGGGCGGATTGGGGAACGGTGGCGGCAAGATGATGGTGGCGCTCCAGCAAGGGCGCGGCTTCCTCAACCAGAACAGGTAAACGCACATGGCTTGGGCAGACATTTTCAAGGGCGTCGGTGGCGCACTGAACACGGGCGCGAAAGCCCTCGGTGGCTGGGGCAACGTACTCCAGCTTGGCACGAGCCTGTACGGAGCGAACCGTCAGCAGCAGCAGGGCCAGCAGGCAGCCCAGCAGGCTGTGCAAGCGGCTACGCCCATCGGGTACGGCACAGGGTCTATGTACGGTCAGACGACCGTGGACCCCCGCACTCGCCAGATGCAGTTCCAGTTTGGGCAGAATCCCTTTGCCCAACTCATGAACGTGGGCGGCCTCCAGTCCTTCTCCAACGCGTTCTCGGCCCCGGGCGCTGCCTACGGTGGCGCGGCCCCTGAGATTGCGCAGGCCGCACAGGGCATGTTCGGCCCGGGCTTGGAGCAGGAGGCGGCAGGCCGTCTCGGCATCCTTCGCCAGTTGGCCCAGCCCGAGGAACAGAGGGCATCGAACCAGCTAACAGACCGGCTGTTTGCCTCTGGCCGCTTGGGCGGCACGGGTGGAGCGGTCGAGCAGGAAGCTATGGCCCGGGCCCAGTCGGCAGCGGACCTCCAGCGCCAGCTTGCTTCGCAGGACTGGGCCTCTACCCGAGCCCAGAACCGCTTTCAGTCTGCGCTACAGGCAGTCGGTGCCGGTCAGGCAGGCGCGGCCCAGCAGTTCAACATGGGACAGGGCGCTATGGGCGGGCTGTCAGATATGTTCAAGATGCTCTTGCAGCAGGGCAATGTTGGTCTCGGCGCAGCTTCGGCCACGCCGTCCGACATCGCTGCGTTGCAGGCGGGAGCCAAAACGGCCCCGGGTGCGTTCGATGCAGGCGCAGCATGGTTGCAGAACTCCGGAGCCTTCGGTAAGATCGGAGACTGGATCGGCGGCAAGATGGGTATGCCTACTGCACAGCCCACGGCGACCGGCCAGTACGGCCCGATGGCCGGTGGTTACGCGGGAGGCACCTTCGCTCCCCAGCAGTACCAGTACAATACGCCCGTGAGGCCCTACTAATGGCTGACCAGAACAGTCCCTTCGGCGCTCTGCTCACTCCCGACGTGCTTGCCGCCCAGAGGCGGGCGCAGTTCGAACAGGAGTACGAGGGCCAGAATCCGTGGGTGAAGTTGGCGGCTGATGCTGGCTTCAACATGCGGGAAATGGACCGTGCCCGTGGAATCGGCCTTACCCCCGAGGATATCAAGGCGCGTCGTAACGACGAAATCATGACGGCCGCACAGTCCAAGCACGCTGAGTTGGTCAAGAGCGGCAAGGTGACTGCCGATGAGGCGCAGGCCAGCGTACTTGAGGATGCCATCAAGCAGTTCGCTGCGAACGGGGAATGGGAGCAGGCTCTCTCCCTCACTCAGCCTCTCAACACCTTGAAGGAACAGGCGGCCAATCGCCGCAAGTTGCTAGCCGATGCGTCGTACAGCGAGTCGCGTCCCGAGGCGAAGCAGTTGGATCAGGAACTCGCGGGTCTCAGGGCGGATCAAGCGTTCGCTGGCAAGGTCGAGCAGTTGCGGATCGCGGAAATGAACGCGCAGACCGCCCGGGATAAGCTGGACGTGATGCTTCAGATCGCGGAAATGCGGGCCCAGCACGCACAGGAAATGGCCGACGCGAAGACCCGCAAGGAAACCCCGGCTCTATTCAAGTTGCGGACAGCAACCAACACAGCCGTAATGGCGGCTGCGGACGCTGGAGAATTGATGGCGGACCTCCGTGAGCAGATCAAGGCTAGCCCGGGTGCCCTGTCTGACACTGGCGAGTTCGCTACTAAGATGGCGTCCTTCGGCGCGTCCGCCAAGACGGCTCTCCAGAAATCCAACTGGAACCCGGACGAACTCAGGGGTGGAGGTTCAGCTAGCGAGTGGATCAGGCTGAACGTCAGCAACGCTCGGCAGAAGGCTCTCGTCATCAACCTCGCCTATGCGTTCGCTCGTGCCAACGACCCGGGCGGCCGATTGTCGAATCAGGACTTGGAAGCGGCCATGAAGGTTGTCTCCGGTTCTGGTGGTCCCCTTGCTCGGCTCCAGACCCTTGACGATGCGTTCACGGGGTTGGCTCGTGCGACCGAGGGCAAGATCGGCGCGTTGCAGGACGGGGGTGCAGTCCTCGGTCCAAACACTATCCGCCGGTTCCAAAAGTCCATGTCTCGCTACTCGTCTCTCACGAGGGCGGATGTTGAAGCGGCCAAGAAGCCTGCTGCCGCTGTTGCGGCCCCGGCAGGGGCCACGGGTGCGCCGCCGCCCGATATGTCCTTCGATGAATGGAAAGCGTGGAAGGCAGCACAGGGGAACAAGTGATGTCTGACGACAAGGACTATCAAGATTACCTTGAGTATCAGGCATACATCAAGGCTCAGAAGCGTCCGACTGCCCCGACCCGGGTAGACCGGATGCCCCAGATGGGGGCGGTAAGTGCCGAACAGGCCCGGGTAGGTTTGGCTGGTGTGCCGTCTCCTATCTTCGGTGTGGCGCAGAAAGCCACCGGGCTAGGGGAAGGTATGAGGGTACTGCCCGAGGGCGCTACAGCGGCCGTCACGGGCGCTGGCAGGGCCGTCCAAGAGGCTATACAGGGCAAGCCCGAGGAAGCCCTGACGCCCGACGAGAGGGCCATCAAGGGTGGCGTGAGTACGGCTGTCGAACTGGCGCTGCCCATCAAGGGAGCCTCGCTCGCTAAGGTAGGCAAGGTCGCCAAGACAATGCTAGCCTCTGGCACCGCAGGAGCCTTCGGCGCGGCATCGCACTTCGACCCGGACGTGGAGAAGGCTTGGGAGTCGAACCTCGGCCTAGCAGTCGGTACGGGGCTGGGCATCATCTTGGGCCCGCTCGCCATGCTACCGGCTGGCGTCAAGAACTGGGCCACGGAGATTCTGCGCTCCCCGCCCACTCCTACCACGGCGAAGCTCATGCGTGAGTTGCGCCAAAGCAACATCTGGAAGTCTGCCGAGAAGCGACTGACCCTCGGCCAGTCTACCGGCGACGTGCGGATCGAACAGCAGGAAGCCCGCGTGCAAGCGCGACGGGCCAACAGCGTCTACAACCAGCAAGTCGAAACGGCAGAGCGCAACTTCAACAAGGTGCTTGCTAAGGTGGGCGGCCCGACCGAGCGTGCCCCAGCCGACTTGGCTGTGGAACTCCGCGAGGCTCTGAACAAGGACCGAATCGCCCGTGCCAATTTGCGGAACAGCAAGTATGGTGGGGCGATAGACGAAGCCGAAGCCATCGCGAAGCAGGATCCTGCCGACGCTATGGGCGTCAAGACAGACAACTTCGCTACTACCCTGCGGGACTACAAGGTGTCTCGTGAGCAGTGGCAAGTGCTGGCAGACTCGGCTCCCCCGAAGTATCGGCGGGCGGTCGAGGAAGCACTCGGGATGCTGGAGAAGAACGACGGCCGGATGCAGCTTGGGGATATGATGAAGGTCCATCAGGCTCTCAACACGATGCGTCGTGGTCTGACGCGTGCCGAGAAAAGCGGCTCGACCCTATCAGGACCGGCGGCGGACATGAACCGCATGGCCCGTGACCTACAGGACTCGCTCCAGCGCGACATGACTTACATGGATGACGTGGTGACGAAGGCGAAGGAAGCGTTCGTGAACCAGCCCGTGCCCGAAGGCGTGCGGGGGTTCGACCTCCCGGGCGTCCAGTATCAGGCAGCGTGGGACAAGTTCCGAGCAGCCCGGGCGGACTTCGCGGAGTCCATTCGTAAGGAAAAGTTCATAGAGGCACAGGTCATCGAAAAGCAGTTCGGGTTCCAGCCCGACAAGCCGGACGAAGCGTTCCGTGTGCTGCTCACGGCCCCGAAGCAGGACCAGATCCGGATGATCGACACCCTGAGCAAGCACTTCCCTGACACCCTCCGCGACATCAAGGCGTGGAAGTTGCAGGACGCTATGGAGCGGGCCTTTCGCCAGCAGGCGGCGGGCACTCAGCACGTCTTGAAAGCGGACGCCATGATTAAGGAAATCGCGCTTGGCGAGAACGAAGTCGCTGGCCGGATGATGTGGTCCCCAGAGGAAATGCAGGACATCAAATCCGGTATCGCCTACATGCGCTTGATCCAGTCTAGGTCTGCGCTCAAAGACGCGGGCATTGAGCCGCAGCGCCTCTTTATGGCGGGTATCTCGCAGTCGGCACCGTTCTTGGCTGGGGCAGCCTACAAGTTGAAGGCAAACCCCAAGCTGGAGAAGTGGTTTTTCACGGCGAAGGGTCGTGAAATGCTGAAGGCACTGGCGACGGCTAACCCTAACACGCCTGCGTTCGCGGCAGCACTGGGGTATGCGTCGTCCTTGACAGCGGACGAACTGGCCGAGTAGACTTCACCTATCGTTCGCGGAGGGCACCAATGGATCTAGCACGAGTACGGGCACTCCTGTCTCACCATGAGGGCAGGGTCAGGCACGTCTACAAGGACTCTCTTGGCTTCGACACCATCGGTGTTGGGCACCTTGTAGACAAGAGCAAGGGTGGTGGGCTTCCCGAGTCCATCATCGACGCTCTCCTGAATCACGACATGGGCGAGGCGTGGCACGCCTTGCAAGCAGCGCAGCCGTGGGTCGTGCGTCTTGACGACGTGAGGCAGGCTGTTCTGCTGGACATGGCTTTCAATCTGGGACCAGAGCCGTTCGACCACGACGGCATCAAAGACTGGCCCATGTTCATTAAGCAAGTAGAGACTGGACGGTACGCCGAGGCGGCTGCGAATATGCGCTCGACGCTGTGGGCCAAGCAAGTTGGCAAGCGGGCAGAGCGACTGGCTTCGATGATGGAGTCAGGCAAGTGGCCCTCGGACGTGCCCAATGTCTAAGAGCCCAGCTTACGATCCGCAGCGGCAAGAAGTCTACCGGATGGAGAAGAAGGGCCTGTTCGGTCTGAACAGGACTCGTCTTACCCGGGCAGAGCATCGTCACCTGCTGTCCCTCGGGTGCGCCAAGTTCGGCATCAAGCCCCCTCGCTTGCTGTACAAGCCCGGGAAAGCGTGGGCCGGGTTATACGTGAGTGCCCCGGTGCCTAGTATAACGATGTCCACGACGTATGTAGGCGGGCTCTCCGCCATGACGTTGCTTCATGAACTAGCGCACCACATCGTCTACTGCTGCGACCTCACAGACAGGCTTGCCCCGCATGGCCCGGAGTTCGTGGGCGTGTATGGCGACCTGATGGAGTGCATGGGGTTCATCCCGTTCGGCTCGTGGGAACTTCTCACGGAGCAGTTTCGTATCGCCCGCTTTGATACCGGCCTCATGACTCCAGCACAAGTCATGGACGCCATAAAAAAGAGGGCAGCCGAAGCTGCCCCAAAGTCTCCCCCCAAAAGCTAGACTAGTCCTCTGCTGGTTCACCAGCCGTCTTGTAATCCGCAGTGTAGCGGTGCGCTACGACGATGCGTGCCGGGTACTTGTCAACAGGCAGCCTCGGGTACACAATCGTCTCGTCCTGCCACACGTACTTGCTGCGGTACTTGAGGCCAAGAGCCTGCTTGACGTGATCCCATAGGGTTGCCGGGTACGACGCCAGCAGCCGAGGCTCGGTGTTCTCGCCCAACAGCCTCAGATGAGTGCTGAGAGCCATTGCTTGCCGGTGAGCAAGGTACTCTATGCTTGTGTCTACCGCGCCTATGATGTCCCGCTCCATCAGGAGCCCCACCGTGTAGCGGTGGACCGTCAACCGGACTTCCTCAGTCTTGTACGCAGTATCCATCACTTGCCTCCGATGAGAGTCATCACGTTCTTGTTGCCCTTGACCACGCTGTAGCGACCCCGCAGCCACGTCCCGCAGCCCTGACACTGGAACCGCTGATAAGCCTGCGTCTTAGTCCTCACCAGCCCTCGGGCTTGGAGCTTATGCGAACCGCACGTCGGACACGACGGCTTCCCGCCATCCCCGTCAAACAGGGGAGTGTTGGGATGCGTGTCGATCCACGGCAGCAGAGCGTAGTACAGTTCCTCAAGGGTCTGGATGTCGCCCATGTTGTACTCGCGCATCTCGGACCACGCTTTGCGCTTGCCGTTCATGCAGTCGATCCACAACTCGTGGCCGCGATTGCTAACCTTGCGGGTCAGCTTGAGTTCCTTCGCAAGATGGTCCATCTTGTTTGAGGCGAACCGAAAGCGCCGCTTGGCTACCTTGAGCAAGTCGATGCTGTGATACGGAGCAGGCGGAGCGAGACGGTACTTGACGAACTCCCGATTGAGAGTAGGCAAATCGAACCGTTCCCCGTTATAGGTCAGCACCGCATCCGCCTCATCCAGCAGGACGTGCATAGCCTTGATGGTAGCCTTGTGCCCGTGGTGGAACTCGGAGCGGAACAGGGGCTTACCCTTCGATCCCAGCCAGCGTGCTGAGAAGCACATGACCCGGCCGGTGTCGATAATCTGGTTGATGCCGATGTTCTGCTTGAACAGCCCCCACGCGTGGGCTGTGATCGGCGCAGTCTCAATGTCAAGAGCAAGTGTTTTCACTGCACAGCGCCCGTGACTGCGAAGATCAAGGTGGCGGCGGCCCATGCCGTCAGCACCATCACGGCTAGGATTGTTAACGTAAACTTCATGATGGGAGACATACATGGCCCTCGCGATTATTGAGAAGATCCTCGGTGGCGTAGCAGCCCCCGTGGTGGACTATTTCAAGGTGCGTGCTGAGAACGCGTCCCGTGAACGCCTGCGGAAGATCGAACTGGACGATGCTATTCATCGCAGGAAGGTCAGCCTCGTTACCGAGGGACTGCACGCCGACATGAACTGGGAAGTCGAGCTAGCCAAACAGGCTGCCTCGTCGTGGAAGGATGAGTACACTCTCATCGTCGTATCCATCCCAGCCATTCTAGCGTTTGTCCGCACGTCGTTCCTCGATGGTCCCGCAATCGTCTCGGCAGGGTTTGCTGCGCTGGGCAATACGCCCCTGTGGTATCAGACAGTGCTCATAAGCCTGTTCCTCGCCACGGTCGGCATCCGCTGGTGGAGACGGTCGCTCTCCGACACGTAAGGCCGGATGGCGCTTCACGTACTGGCACTTCTTCTCGTGCCGTAGCAGGGCCCGCACGAAGGCGTCCGTCCATCCTCGGCGGGCCACTGCCTCAGCGCGTAGGATGTCCCTATCGCTCACTGGCCTGTGCCACGTCGGCGCGGTTGTAGACCTCTGCGGCCTCCTGCCGTGCCCTCTCCGTGCGCTCGGCCGCTTCCTGCTGCCCAAGCTGGACGCCCTGTATAGCCACGGTAAGGGACTGGATCTTGTCCATCAACTGCGCCTTCTGGGCCCACGCCTCAGTCAACTGCCTCTGGAGGCCCTCAACAGTATCCTTAGCACTCACTTCTTCTCCTCCTGCGGCCCCTTATAGGGGCCGTTTTCGTTTGTGACACCCTTCAACGCCTCTCGGTTCAGAATCGCTGACGCGAGAGACAAGAAATACTGCGAGCAATTGCTCGACACTGACACAATAGGATGCTCGTCTTTGATCCGGAGGACGAACGCCAGCGTGTCGATCCTGTCCATGTTGGACATCATCCAACGTATTTGCATTTCGGGAGTCAGCCGCGCAATCGTGTTGCCCAGCGGAGTCACCTTGTTGTCATCGGCCAAGTGCTGTCTCCAGTAGGTTACGGGCTTCCTCGACCTGTTCCTCTAGGTGCCCCGCCACTACGTAGTCAGGATCCGTGTCCTCCATAGCGGCTAACTCGGACCAGCACCCCAACAGGGCCTCTAGGATCAGTTCCAGTTCGTCGTCACTCATCGCAGCACCGTCCACACCAGCAGCCGCAGGGCCTCGCTGAACAGAAATAGAACAAGCATCCACATGAACGTGAAGCCTACGCGCCATAGCCACTTGATGACACGGTTCTTAGCCATAGTGTCAGCTTGCTTGCGCCGCCACTCAAGGCGGCAGACCATCCGCTGCTGTCTCATCGTCTCCACTTCATCAGCATAGCAAGGGTACTTCCCTTTGTCAATGATTGTCTGTAGAGAAGGCCGTAGGACGCAGACACCGAACGGGTTAATCGCCATCGTTGACTCGCTGCACTAGGCGCGTGATGACATCCACAAGAGCGTCGATCCTGTCCTCCAGCTTGACATTCGTGCGCTGGAGTGCCCTCATATTGAAGTCGTAATCCTTCGCTCTGAGGCTGTCTGTGTCCTGCTTTACAAGTACATCGTTGTACTTCACCATCCACTTTTTCGCGTCCTCAGTAGCCTCGCGGGCCTTCTGGGTCACGGCCTCAAGTTGTTCGTTCAGCCGGTTAATTTCTTCCTGTTCGGCACTGTTCATGGACAATGGTCCTCGCCTAGAGAGTCAATGAAGTCCTGCTCTAGCTCCTTTTGGAGTAGGGCTAGAGCCCTCCACGCCACCTTAGCACTGTGGCGCATCCCGTCCTTGTCGAACGTGCCCCGCTCAATGAAGTGCCTGATGAGGGCGTCCGACTCATCGGTGGACTTGGAGCGGTCCCAGTGCAGGCGCTCCCCGGGATGGTGCTGGTCATTGCCAGCCTTGCTGACCCGCGCAACCTCGGCCAGTGCATCGGGAAAGTAGTCCATGACCCCGGTAGCAATGGGATAATTCTTGCGATCTTTCGCATCCGTGGGCAAACTCATCGGCGGCCCCACTTGCTGAGTAGCTGCGTAACTATCTGGTTCGCAATCTCGTTGGCTACTGTGTCAGCCATGACATAGCTTGTTGGCCGCTCGCTGATGTCCACGGTGAACTTATACAGGTGTCCATTCAGCTTGAAGGCAATGTGTACCATGTCCCGAATGTTAATCGGGCTGTACTCGCTCTCCCAGCGTATTACCTGTAGCTCGTGGTTGATCCCGAAGGTGTCCACCACCCCGTTAACAACCTCCTTCTTGGCCTTCTCGCGAAGTTCACCGTATAGACGTGCGGCGTCCGCGTCAGGGTGCTGAGAGGGCTGGTTGACATCGACGTTAATACGCATGGTGAAGGCTCTTGATCTTGTTGAACACGCGGCGCAGGACGTAGCTGCGGACCACTGAAATGATCGTGAAGATGATTCCGACGTGGAACGCTTGGGCCCCGGTGATGTTGAATCCGAATAACGGGAAGATCAGCATGTTGGCTGTCCAGTTAATCGCAAAGCCGATGGCGACGTTGGCCCACGACTCAATCCACGACCCTAGCCGCGTTTGGCTCATCAGTGCAGGCCCTTGCCGAGCGTGGCCTGCTGGCCGGTAACTGCCGAAGGCGTCTTGGCAATCTCCTGCTGGAGCCGCGCCAGTGCCCTGCGGGCCATCCACTGACTGCTGACGATGCGACCGGCATAGAACGAGCCTGCCACAAACTGCCAGATGAAGCCCAGCACCACGAACGGGTACGAGGCAATGATAATCACATAGCGCATTAGGTGTCCTCCTATATGGAACTGTTGTACCACGGTTGGTGCGGTGCCCAGTTGACTAGCCGCTCCATGATGGGGGCATGATACTTGATCCATTCCCCGTTGTCAATCTCTGCTGGATCCCACTGGCACCACGCCAAATGCTCGGCCAGCTTTTCGCGCAGAGAGAAGTACACCCTGCGCTCACCCTCCAGCCCTCCATCAATAGGCACGCTGATAGGGTACAGCATGGAGCCCTTGTTGAACAAGCGCACGTCCTGCACCCCGTACATGAGGGCGTCCAATAGGCCGTTGCTGTTCATGGCAACCACAATGGCCGCGCCATCGAAATCGTCATAGATAGGCCGGTCGCAGCTAACCCGGGCTCCGATGTTGGGGTAGCGGTCTAGCCCGTTGCGTGCTTGCACCGGATGCGGACGGAAACGTACCTCGCGGCCTGTCTCGTGGAACCTGTCAGTCAGCCTCTTGAGCCAGTCCCCGTAATCCTCCACAGCATCCACGATGGCGGCATCCCCGTACACTTGGCCGAGGATCAGCACGTAGCCGCTCTTGGGGTTCAGGTGTACACGAGGCGGCTTGATGATGCTGTCCCAGCCCTTCTCCCGCAGGCGGGCCCCACCGTCCGTCACGAACGGATGTTCTCCCCAGCCGTTCAACCCCTGCCAGCCCGTCACTAGAGTCTGCTTGCGGGGATGGAACAGCCCGTGATCCATGACGCACACGATCACGTTGGGATGCGTGGCGCGAATCTCTTTGGCCCACCCGTTGCCCCAGCAGAACACGATGGCTTCTGGCGGGCATCGGTCGAACGTCTCCCGCACACGGTAGCCTGCTGCTCGTAGCTGGTTCGCGATAGGCGTCATAGCCTTGACCTGATGAGGCACGGGCCGTGTGACGCACGCAATCTGCGGGAACTTCTCAGCCATTACGCACCTTCTCCACCTTCCGCCAGTCGATCTGCTGCCCCCTGAGACACGCGGTAACGGCTCGTCTCAAGAGCCAGCTTGGCTTCGGCCGTGCGGGCGTTGCGTCGGTACTTGCCTTTGCGGGGCATGTCTCGGATGGCTCGCTCAATGGGGGAGAGCCGATAGGTGAATCCAACGCGTTTGATGTTTCCATCCTTGTCCTCTCCGGTGCCTGTCGAGCAGTGCAGCACGATGCGGCGCTTGACGCGGCGCTTCATGTCGGCACAGATGGCTTTCCATTCGTCGCGTGTCATGGTAGTTCCTCCACTGTCCAGCCTTTCTGCTGACAGTATGCACGAATCTGCGCCAATGTCCAGCCCTTCATGTACTTGATGATGGGGGCTACAGCCTCTCCGCGCACGATGCCCGCAACGAAGTGCGGAGCTATGATACGCAGCATCATGCCCACCAGTCCTTCGGCAAGTCGGTGCCGATGTGGAAGTCAATGCCGTGTTTCTTGCACCAGTCCGAGTACCGCTGCGATTTCGTCTTGCTGATCCAGTTGTCCCGCTGGAACACCATCTTGTATTCCTCTAGCGGGTACTCCCGTCGCATAGCAAGAGCGATCTTGCGATCCCGGGCTGTGAACTTGCCCTTCGACTCTACCACAATATCCTTCGCCAGCAAGATGAAGTCGGGGGTGTAGGACACGCGCCGGACGATGTGCTGGTTCCCGCACCCGGTACAGGTGTGGTTCGTAACAGGCAGCGTAAGCTTGAACTTGCGCGACTCGTACTGGAACGGTATGCGGTTCGTCATGAGGAACGACCGAATGGACCGTTCGAACCCGCTGCGGTACTCCGCTGGTTTCTGAGCGTGCTTCTTACGCGGCTTTGCCATTGCGCAACCCCGTCCAGTGTTTCGTTGCGGTCCAATGGTCCGGGTTCACACAGAGTGTGTTCCCGCACACATTAACCAGCGTGTTGTCCCCCAGATGGCCGTACTTATCTTCCCACAGGATGCGGTGTACCGGCTCGCGCTTGCCGCTAGGCCCCACAGCAACCCCGTACTGGTAGAAGCCCCACTCGTCGGTGCGGATGTTTCCTTTCCACACGCGGCATCCTACCTTGCCTTTCGACGTGTCAGGCCGGATCTTGTCCTTGAGGCGGCCCAGCATCCGGTAGTGCTTGAGCCTAGCCTTAATCCGTGGAGTCATTGCTGTCCTCCGTGACTAGCTCTACGATGAAAGCTATCGTAACCAACAGGTTGCCTATAGCACCGACGCCGAGCAGTCCTTGTGTCAAGCCTACGTTGTCGATGACCCACGCCAGTCCTGCAATGAACCCGAAGGTTACGGACAGGGCCATCAAGCCTAGACCTACGCCAAAGATGATGTCTTGGATCTTCATTCGGGGGCCCTCCATATATCGCCGCGATAGCGGCTCATGTGTAGCAACTGGCCCGTCTCAAGAGCCACGCTCTCCGCTGTGCGCCCTGCGTAGGGACATCCCTTTCGGGACAGCGACTCTTTGAACTCAGCTAGCACCCACTCGTACATGACCTTCTCTGTCATGTCCTCGGTCACTAGCTGCTCGGCCTTCTTCTCACCGGACCGATAGCATCCTACCACATTGTCGGTAGCATCGCCAGTAATCATTTGCCGGTAGAAGTTCACAAGAGCCTGCTTCTCGGTCAGCAACTCGTAGGAGTTCCGCCGGTAGTTGAACAGCAGCCCCGGCACCGTGCGCAAGTCCTTGTCCTGCGACACGATCATTACCCGTGAGGGATCGTAGTCCAGCGACGCAGCAATACACGCAACCTCGTCGTCGGCTTCGTGCCCGTCCACCTTCGTAGCCTTCCAGCGGCTCATCAGGTAGCGTCGTATCGCTCCGTAGTGGACCGGCTTCTCAAGAGCCAGCCGGTTGCCCTTGTAGGGCTTGATCTTAGCTATCTCATCCCGGTGATTGCCCTTGCCGGTGATGAAGCACTCTACGCTGTCGAAGATGTAGCCGTCGCCGTCCAGCTTGTTTTCGATGCGGAGGATTTGCCGCTTCACCAGTGCGAGAGCGTTCTCCACTGGCTCGGGTTCGGCTCGGGCAACGACGGCTTCCATCTTCCAGCCGTCAGGGAGCATGGCTTCCGTGGCGTCCATGTCCTCCCGTGACGTGCTGATCCCCTCTACGTACTCGTCCCCATTCGACGCAGCCCAATCGTAGAAAGTCTTTTGCGCGGCGAAGCCGCACCCGTAGACCATGCTATCGGCGTCGAACAGGATTCTCATGTGACGACCGGAACTATGGCTACCTTGATTGCCTTGTAGGGCTTCCTGTCATCAGGGCGAAAGTCGTCATTGAAGCTCTTAGCCAAACGACGCGCCTCCTTGACACTCGTCTCAAGGACTCGCCAATCGTTGTCCCAATGATTGCCGCTCTTGTCTACGATGGCATAGAACTGATTTTTCGGGTTAGGTCTCATTTCCCTCCCTCCGGATATAGGCTTCCCGCGCCGTCCCCGTGTAATTGCTGCGGTGCAGCAGCCGAGTTGTCAGCGGCTTCTTCGCAGCACACTGGGCAGCACTGCGGAGCGCCACACACCACGACATGATTGATGATTTTGGCTTCTGGGTGACGCTCGCAGTATCCGGGGCGCACGGCGGGCGAGTTGTCCGTGACTCCCGGTATTGGCATCCAGTGTGTGACGCTTTTGGTTAACGCACGCGGGAGCAGACCCTTGAACATGGGGGCGAGGTCAGCAAGGTCTGGAATGTAAGCGCAGCGTGCCGAGTACCACTTGTATCCGCCGGGATGGGCGAACGTGATTGGCATATTCGCCCCCATTGCGTGATTGTCCTGTTCCAAGATGAAGTGTCCGACGATTGGATAGTCCTCCCTCCACGACCCGCGCAGCAGCACGGCGGTCGTCATGAATTTCATATAGGGGATGCCGATGCCCGACTCTGGCAGTCGCTCGGTTACGGGTATCCAGTTCATTTAACAGCCTCCGGTTGATCCGCTGCGAGGAAGGCGTCGATGGCAGCTATTTCGTCATCGCAATTACAGGTGCAGGTAGCGGTTAGACCTAACTGATATGCCGCCCACGCATCGCAACTACCATAATGGGCATCAACAGCGGCCCGTCTAATTCGATTCTTTGCTTTGAGCAGCAACTCCCGCGTCTCGGCCAGTTCGCGGCGCAGCAGGTTGTTCTCGGCGCAAAGTCGATCCTCGATGGTCAATCGGTGGGCTAGATTCATGGCTTGCGCACCTTAGCGCCACCGTGCCAGCCGTCCGGGCGGGACCGGGCAAAGCGGTCCTCCTGCTCCTTGCTATAACGGGGGTTTCCTTTGACCCACCGTGATGCGGGATTCTTCTGCTTGCCGTCTTTTGTCTTGCCGCCCATTGTGTTCCTCCCGTGGCATGGTAGCGTGTAGCTCGTTGATACGACGCATTGTAGCCCAAATTCCGGCGTTGAGCAACACCCGCATAAACTCATCAGCCCATACTTGGGCGATAAAAAGAGGGGCCGGTGTTTCCACCGGCTCCCCCGGGACGATGATCCGTCCCATCCCCCGGCCTACTTGCGCTTCTTGCGCTTGTACTTGCCCTGCGCTGTCGCAGCCACGCGATTCGCTGCGCGGAAGCCAGCGATGTACGCGTCCTCGACCGTCAACCGGCCGTGCAACTGCCCGAAGGTGAAACCCTTGCGGTCAGTGTAGGCCCACGCCCTATCGAAAACAGAAGGGCTCTTTGCTTTCGTCGCCATCAGTCGTCCTCCCCTTCAAACTCGGAATCGTCATCGTCATCCGCCTCGACCACCGGCTGCTTAACGGCCTTCTTCTTGGCCTTCGGCTGCGGTGCAGGCTCGTCCTCGCCCTGCGCGTCGGCATACGCACGCTCGGTCGCACGCGTCACCGCTCCACCCGTGCTGATGTCCTCCAGATAGAGCGCAGTGTATGCGTCCACCAGAGCTTCCACAGCCGCCAACTTCGCGCTCGTCTTGACAGGCAGGACCACTGCCGTATTCGCCAGCGCGATCTGCACGAACAGCAGGGCGTCCTTACGCGCCGACTGGTAGTGGATCGACGCCTCACGCTCGGCGTTGTTCCCCCCTCGGCCGCCCGAGTAGTTGGCACCGGACGCAGCAGCCGGGGCCTTCGCGGGCTCAACCCGCGTCGGCGGGCCCTTGACGCTGGCGCTCTTGCCGTCGTGGTTCAACTCAGCTTCGAATTCGATGAAGTTGCCCGGTTCCACGATACCGGCACCCCGGTTCTCGTCCATCCGGTAATAGACTGGATCGTTCTCCAGCCGGAAACTCCACAGAATCTTGCGACCCAGATTCTTGTCGTAGAGCTTAAAGACCTGACCTGTGACCTTGCTCATAGCTGTGACTTTCCTCCGTTCCTTCGCCCCAATGGGTGCCAGTCGTGATCCCCACACCCAGCGGGACGAACATGGTGTGGTTGTAAACCTTCTCCAGATAGGAGTACGTATCGTCTAGGAAGCATGATATAGCAATCCGCTTGTACCTGTCAACATCTTTTTCTGCAACATCGGCCACAACCGAGTCATGCACCGTGTTGAGAATGTGGGCGTCCACCGCAAAGCGAGTGCGCCAGAACGTGTACACCAGAGAAATCGGGATGATGTCAGCCGTGGCGAAGGACTGAACAGGCAGGTTCCTGACCTTGTTGGATCCTTCGATGTACCCACTAGGCGAAATCTTCAAGTCCCAATAGGCTATCATCCCACTTGGCAGGCGCAATTGGCCTGTCCGCAGTACCTCCGCTACCCACTTCTCCTGCGTAGCGGTCATTTCAGCGTACCGCGTCTTGAACGCCTGATAATAGGCAACCTCTCTCGGGGTGCCACTCTTGCCCTCGGAGAATAGCGGCTTGAACGTGTGCCGCTTGGCGGCCGTCCGGATAGCCTTCGTCACTTCCTCGGGCCCGATCTGCTTCAAGATGGTGGCTGTGTACGTGTGAGGATCGTGGTCAGGGTTCAGGATGTCGGCCAACACTTGCTTGTCGTGGCCCAAGTCCCCGGCTACCCGGAACTCCAGCCCGGAGCCGTCAACCTCGACCATGACTCCCTTGCCACGAAACAACTTCTTGAACTCCCGGGCCATGTTCTGAAACTGCACGCCACGGGTCTTGCCGTCCTTGAACTTGAGCCGCCTCGCAGTGGACGCAAGACGGTGCGTTTTCGTGCGGCACTGATTCAGGTTGCCCACGAACGTACCGCCATGCTCGGCGCACACTCCAGCGAAGAACTCTAGGCTCTTGGAGAGCGCAGCAGACACCTTTGCGTACTTGGCTTGCAACTTGACGAACTCTCGTTGCTCGTCAGTCTTGGCCTTGAGGCTAGCAAGCACGTCCTTGTTGGTAGAGCGACGGCCTGTTTTCGTCCGGATAGGATTGCCCCTCCGGTCAGTGGCCTCATCGAACTTTAGTACGTCGTACAGGAACTCTGCCAGTTGAATAGGCGACTTGATGTTGCGCCCACCCGACATGGCAACAAGTTGGCTCTCCACTTCGGCCAACTCCTGCCTAGCCTTGACGACCTCCGCCTCGACCCGCTCAGGATCCAGCGTCATGCCCCTGCGCTCTATGTGCGCCAGCACCGGGGTCAGGATGCAGCGAGTGAACATGGCCGGAAGCAACCCATTGTCCTGCATGTAGCGAAGCTGCCGCATGAACAACTGGCCTGTCGTGTCCACGTCGCGCAGTACGCGTCGCTCCAGCAAGTGCTGTGGCATCTGCGACGGGCACACCCCGCCTTGCATGAGGGCGTCGATTACGCGTTCCTTGCCCAGCAGGCCCCAGCGTTTGCACACGCTGTCTAGGTCAAGAGGAACTCTCTGGTTGCCATAGATCACGTACTCCGCAATCATGGTATCCCATACCAGATACTCCGTGATGTCCACCCCGGAGCGTATCAGCCAGCCGAGTTCAAACTTGGCATTGTGGGCTACGAGGATGCCTTTCTTCGGCATCACACGACGCAGCTTCGACACGTCGATCAGACCAGCCGGATGTCCCTCCCGCTTGAGTGCGCCCACCACCAGATGATTCTCTGGCACGCGGGAATCCCCGAACTCAAGATTCGTCGTCTCGAAATCCAAGACGAAGAACGGCTCGCTAAAGTACGCGGCCGGGTTCGGGTCTTTGAGGTAGTACGGGAGCATCAGTCGTTAAAGAGAGAAAAGAGCAATCCGCCAATCACATAGCCTGCCACGAAGCAAACCAGAAACAGGAGTACGTATTCCATTAGGTGTCCTCCAGTTCGTCGGTGTAGCCGTCCACCAGTTCCTCGGAAGTGGGTTCGTAGTC
>Ga0316630_10000025_pt1 | contig 37194 bp, 46 predicted proteins | sample OWC_May_M1_C1_D6_FD_207658 | JGI IMG/M metagenome (GOLD analysis project Ga0316630, IMG submission 207658) | Wetland soil microbial communities from Old Woman Creek delta, Ohio, United States - OWC_May_M1_C1_D6_A | ecosystem: Environmental > Terrestrial > Soil > Wetlands | place: USA: Ohio...
ATTGAGACATAGCTCGTGTTATTCAGATACACTCCGAGCAGATATCCGTAGATGTTGCACCCGGAGATTGTGTGTCGGTAGTTGCTCCCTGCCGCTGGGTTTAGCTTGATTGCGTAAGCGGACGACCCTCCAGTGAACGAACAAGATGCAATCTGAATGTCTGTACACCCGGAACCAAGAGAGATCCCATCGTGGGCCCCGGATGACGAGAAGTTGCAGCCCTGCACTGATACTCCAACAGCACCAGTAAGCGTGAGCGTTCCATTCACGAAGTTGCATCCACAGAGCGCAGCCCTTGACCCGGCATAGGTGCATGATACGAGATTGCATCCCGTGACCGAGAAGTTGTTCCCGGAAAGCTCAAGGGTTGACAGAATGTTGCAATTTGCCACCAGAACTTGCTCTGCGCTGAGAACGGCGTTCGCAGAACCACTCAGGTAGCATCCTGTTACCTGGACGTAGTTTGTGCTCCCGACTGCGATAGGCCTTGCGTATGACCCAGAGACGTAGCAATCAGAAACAGTCAGGTTGTCAACCGAGCCTGCTCCTGGCTCGCATAGGATTGCGTCATGGGCCACACTGCCTCCAATGAACGAGCAGTTTGAGATCCTGATGTTGTCGCATCCTTCATCCGGCCAGACCCCATGAGAGACACCATCGAACGTGCATTCATTCACGCACAGGTTCGTGGTGGTTAGCATCGATAGGTATCCACCGATTTTGCATCTCTGCACCTTTCCTGCGGAGACGTTCGACGTTGAAACGTTCAACATTGACGACTCTGAGATGTCAATGTCGTACACGTAATTGATAATTACGTACGGCCTCGCTATTCCACTGGATATCCTTTGCAGGTTTCTCAGTGTTACCTTGGCGAGAGGTGCGGCGGCCCTTCCTGTGATGCTGATTGATGGGTTTCCTGCGGCGCCAGCGTTCCGTGCGTCAATATCGCAGTCAGTCACAGAGATGTTGACTACTGGCACAAACGCCGTGATGACATTCGCATCCGAAAAGTAGACACCATAGCCAGTGTCTATGTCGAATTGGCAATCCCTCACGTCTACGGAGAAGGCTCCGCGCAGGTACAGTCCCATCCTGTTCCCTGCAAGGCCTGCGTTGTATGAAGAGTCATTGATTTTGCATCCCGTGATGAGTGTGTCATCACAGCAAGCCCAAACCGATATCGACCAGAAACACCCGTTGAACGTGCATCGCGAGACCTTGGTCTCGTAGGACTGTCCGTGCCTTGAGCCCTGAGACCCCCAGTCGCCAATCCTCACCGCGCCATGGAGCAATGCATACGTGTCTCCTCCGATGAACTCGAAGTCGCAATCATGGATTGTGATCTTTCTGCATGCCTTGAGCACAACAACGCCGTGCGTGTCGGCTCCATCCCCCGCCGTTCCTGTCGAGTAGAACCGAGAGCCCTCGACTCGGCAGTTGTAGCAGTCGGAGAACGTCACACCCGAGCTGTCCGTGCCTCCAACGTAGGGCCGAAAGACGCAATCACGAACAGCGATTCGCTCGCAGTAGGAGAACGACGCGGCCTTGAACGAGCCAACACCGCTACCGCACAGGACCGTGAGCCGGGACAGCGTGATGTCGTGGAGCTGTGTGATCGGTGTGACGATTGCCGTGTCGCCCGTCAGGAATCCTCGCTGGTTCCTGACCCTGTCGGCCAGGTGGAGCACGGTCCCGGTCGCAACGTAGTCGATCTTACTCATCTCGGCTGCGCAGTTGTTTGCGTGCGCCATCGCGAAGCCGCTCGATAGCAGCGCGAGCTGGCCGGCCGCGCATCCTGTGGCTGCCGCTGTCGTCACAGTTCCGAGTCTCGTGGTGGAGCTCGCCGTGAGCGTCACGGGAGCGCTCGCTGTCCCGGCCGCGCTGAATCCTGTGTTTGACGCCGAGGAGAAGTCGATCGTCCCGTTCCGCACCTCGAGATTGCTCTTTAGCGTGAGCGTGGAGTTGCACTTGTAGGTCTTGCCTGCGAGGTCCACCACGCCAAGAGCGGCCGTGATGGCTGCCTGAAGCGCCGTCGCATCGTTGGCGACGCCATCCCCCACGGCTCCGTAGTCGAGAGGGCAAGCCACGAGCTGTTTGAGGCGGGTCGCGACCGAGGCCGTGGTGAGCTCCACTGCGGCGACGTTGTCCTCGGTGTAGATCGTCACGTCCGCGCTGGTCTTGATGACCACCCGGTAGAGCGTCGCCTTGACGCCGAAGATTCGCGGGAGGAACCCGTTCGCGTCCGCGACTACTGGGTTCGTGTTGGCGACCGTGAGAGCCTCGTCCTGGTACGTGGCGAGCGGGGTCGAGCTTCCCGTGGCGTAGGTATAGACCTTGCCGCCGGGCATGATGGCGCCGGCGTTGTCGAGGAGTCGCTGCTTTGGCGTCAATAGAGTGGTCATGGGGAGACCTCTTCGTGTGTGAGCTGTCGCATGATGTTCGTCGCGGGGGCCTGAGGACGAGGACGGGATAGAGCCTCGATGTCCTCTCGTTCGGTATCGGCCTTGTACCTGGCGAGATCCTCATCAGTCATCGTCGAGGGATTCTGTTCCTGTTGGCCTCTCGTCATGTACTCGACGAATCGATAGAGAGCTCGACCAGCCGTGCCAGGCCAGCTTCTCTTCGGCGGGTCGATGAGCCCAAACATGATGTCTCGGCCTTCCCGCGTGAACAACATCTCGTAGAGCTTCTTGTCGCTTGGAATGCCTGTCAGGATCGAGTCTGCCTTGGCGATTACGGCTCCGAGCGCCGGGATGTTCTTCACCTTCGACGTGGCCACCTTGATCATCTGAGCGACTGGCGTTGTCTGCGCTCCCTGTGGCTGGACGATCGGACCACGAGCGACCATGGAGTCCGAGAGAGACGCGACCCTGCGAAGTGCCAGGTATGCTGCATGGTCCTTCCCGAAGACGGACCGAAGCTTGGCGTCGTTGTCGGCCAAGAATCTGCTCATGCCTCCAGCCGCGACCTCTCCCTCGGTTCCAGCCGCGGATAGAGCGGCAGACGCGGACGGGCGCGACTTGTTGACCACATCGACCAGCACGCCTGCGCGAAGTCCGTTCGCAGCTTGCTTGTCGAATTTGTCTAGGTATCCAAGATAGGCAGCAACCCTTGATGCGCCTTTGTTGCCGGACAACAACACCCCGGCGATGGCCTCGGGGTTCCCTGCTTCCTTCAGCTTGAGGATGGTCTCTCCGACTCCGTCCACAAAGCCGTCGATGTGCGCGCTGTCCTCCGCATAGGTCCTTCTGACGTTCTGGAGAGCCTTCGCCGCCTCGGACCTCGCCTGCATCTCTGGACTCGACGCGATGCGCTCGAGGTCTGCGTTGATGGCGTTCTTGACCGACTTGAAAACAGCCTGGCTCGGACTATCCCCCATGCCTTCGATGGTGCTTCTCGATTCGATCTTCTCCGTCAGGGTGACGAGGTCTCGCGCGATGTCGCCAATCGAAGCGTGCGTGGTGCCTCGAATCTTGCGAAGCTCGCCAATCCTCCCGTCGATCCACTCAAGTGCAGCGCGTTCCGCCTTCCCTCCGTAGTTGCCAGGCAGAGCCTTCTGAGCCAGTTCCTCGCGCAAGGCGTCCAGATTTCGCATGGGATAGCCCTGGATAAGGCCGGTCTGGCTCATGACCTCATCCATTCCATCGACCCAAGCCTTGTTTCGGGCCTTCCGCATCACCTTGAGCGCCGCCTCGGTGGCCGTCGCCGCGGATTGACCAAGCTCAGCCGAGGTCCTCTCGTTGATTGCGCGTGTCGCAGGTCCTTTTCCGAGTCTCTCTGCCTGCTCGTAGATCTGATCCGTCAGGGCCGCCATCCGCCTCTGGTCATCCACCGCGATGCGTGGCGCGAATCTCTCGGTCCTCCTTAGCAGGTTCTCTTTATCGAGAGCGATCGTGCTCTTCGAGGCCTGCCCTGCCGTGTAGAGGTCGGATTCCTCCGGCAACGGTTTTCCGCCAGGGCGAAGTTTCTCTGTTGCGACCTCGACCGCCGGCCTGGTCTCTCCTCTCGCTTTGAGCCGAGCCGCCTCGCGTTCGGTGGTTCCCTCTGGTACGGATAGCACCGCCTCTCGCCTCACCCGTTCAGAGAATCTCCTGGCAGGGCTCACGGCCCTCGCGATTCCCTTCGCCGCGGCTCCAATTCCCTCCCCGAGCGCACCGAGCCCGACGTTGATCCCTCCCTCGGCCATCCGCTCGGATATCGGCACACTCTCCGGCACCCAGGCGTGCCTGACGGCCTGGCTCGCCACCTCTCCGGCCACATCGCCAGCAATGGCCCCTGCGGGCCCGGCCACAGCTCCACCGAGGACGGCAGGAGCGGCGCGCAAGACCGCCCACGGTATTGCCAGGACGTCTTCGGTGTTGATCTGGTTCTCCGGGTTCAACAGTCGCTCGGGCCCGCCAGGTGTCTCCCGATAGAGGACGTTCTTGATCTGCCCGGTTCGTCGGTCGAAGACCGGCCGCACGTTCCCGGCGCCGAAACGTTGCGCCATCATCTCGAGGCGCCCTCGGTCAGTCCTTGCTAGCGACGACAAGACGGCCGTCTTGAAGTCCGGGCCGCCGAGCTCGGCAGCCTTGGTCACGTCGCGCTCTTGCTGCGCGGCGCCGCCGATGGTCAACCCTTGCTCGGAGCCGCCTTGCCATCCCTCGATGATGGCGCCGACGTCCTGATCTGACTTGACAGGCTTGTCGCCCTCGACCTTGCCAATGTTGGCGTCGAGATAGGCGTTGAGCTCTTGTTCGCTTATGGCCACGGGTTACCTCTTGACCTCTGGTCTCGTGATGTAGCCCTCTTGGATCAATGCCTGGTGGATGTCGGGCTGAGACAGGCCTTGCTTCTCGAGCTCGCGAAAGCGCTCTGTTGCGGCGTCTCTCTCGGCCGAGCGAACACGGATTCCCATCTTCTCGCGGAACGACCGCATCTCTTCGAGCGTCCGTGGCGCACCCTGGTCGATGAGCTCACCGTACATCGCCATCCGGACATCGAGAGCGCGGATGGACCTGTTCAGGTTGACCTGGAACGTCGCAGGGTCTTGCCCCTCCTCTAGCGTCGCGCCCATGATTCGCTGCAACTCCTTATCGGTTGCGGCAGCCCCTGTCTTCTCGACCTTGTATTCGAGGAACAAATCCCTAACGGCTCCCTGGACATACTTCTGCCTGTTCGCCCAGTCCTTCCGTGCTTCGGATGGGATCCTTCCGATCAAAGGGAATCCAGAAACACCTCGGACGACTGCTCCGAGGAATTGCGCGCCGAATTCGTTCATCGACGTATCCCAGCGAGACCTGATGTCTTTGAGTCTCTGGCTGGCCGAGTAGGCGTCCGCAATACCTGTCACGGCCTTGGCTTCAGCCGCTCCCTTGAGCTCTTCTCCTGTTCCGATGCTCACTTTGAAACCGCCAGCCTTGCGCCGCTTCTCCATCGCTGCTGCATAGCGTGGGTCCGTCAACGCGCGCTCGGGGTGCGCCGCATAGGCGGGGCTGAGCTCGGGGGCAATCTCCCTCTGCGCCGGCGTAAGCTCGGGAGTTGCCAGGCCCTCGGCTCGTTTGTCGGCCATGGCTGAGAGCTGCTGCAGCCGCTCCGGCGTCACGATTCCGATCTGGTCCTCGGAGATGTCGATCTCCCCTCGCTTCGCCATCTCTCGGAGCTTGCCCTCAATCATCCCAGAAACCTGCGGGTTCTGCGCCACGAGCTGCGATGCATCATAGAGGGCGCGCGAAGTCGCCGTCGCCTTCTCGATTCCAACCTTGCGCCGCATCTCCGAGACCTCACCCGTGGTCTTCTCGATGCCGGCCTTCTTGGCCTTGATGTCGAGCTCGGCCTCCTGCATCTTGCGCCACTCGTCGGGCGCGAGACGCTGTAGCATCGATGGATCCCCCTTCATGGCGAGTTCGCGAGCCTTCGGCAGGATGCGCGAGAGCTCCGCCTTGCGCTCGGCCTCTCGGAGCTGCATCCCCATCATGAGGTTCTGCTGTTGCGCCTGTTGCTCGCGGAGGCGGCCCTCGCGCATCTGCTGCGCGACGGCGAAGAGCTGCGGGAAGTCCATCGACTGGTAGGCCATCAGCGTCTCCCTTGGAGGTACTGCAACATGGCGAGTTGCGCGAGGTCGCGGACCCCGCCTTGAATCGCCTGCCCTTGTCCTCCGGCTGTCGCGAGGATCGAAGACCGATCGATGCCTGTGGACAAGTCGGCTCCGAGCTGCGCCTGCCCGGTCAGGGCCGCCGCGATGTTCGCCCCCCTCGTGCCGTAGAGGCTCCCGAGCTGCGTGCCCATTGCCTGCTGTGCGCCGAGCGCCTGGCTTCCGTAACGCTGCGACGCTCCGGCCATCGCAGAAGCGATCGCCTGCTGCTGAGCCGAGAGGCCCTGGCCCTGCATGCCGTAAAGTCCAGCAAGTCCTGTTCCGGCGTTTGCCTGGATTCCCGCGACACCGAGAGCCTGAGCCTGGCGCATCGCATCCATGCGCGAGGCTTGCGAGCCGAGGGCGCCTACCTGGATTTGCTTGGCGGCCATCGCGCGGGAGGCGTAGTCCGCGAAGTCCTGCGCCGCGACACCCTGCCCCGCCTGCGACATGGCCTTCAGAGCCGCTCCGCCACCTCGCCCACCCATTGCCGCAGCCTGCCGCATCACCGCTTGCTGCGCCTGCTGGCGAGCAAACTCGTACCCGGGGCTCGCCTGGTAGCCTGCACCGAGGCCCTGGGACGATATCTGGCCGAGCTGCGCTGCGCGTATTGCGTCGGTCGGGCCTCCCATTCCTTGCAGCGTCGCACGAGCTCCGCCGTAGCCCTGTCCCATCGCCTGAACGCCTTGGCCATATCCACCTTGCAGGTACGCCAGGCTAGCGAGGCCTCCCTGGCTCAAGGCCTGGCTTGCCTGGTCGTAGAGCCCTCCCATGGAGGAGAGGCCAGAGGCGGTTCCCTGCCGGAGCTCGCCGGCCGCTCGGACCGCGCCGCCTTCGATCTCTCCCATCCCGGCCCGCATGGCGAGCTCGCCCTGTGCGCGGGCTCTCGCTCTTGCTTCGAGCTCGGCCTGGAGATTCGCCCGGGCCGCTTCCGTGGTGGCTGTACTCGGGACGAACAGCGACTTGAACGCTCCGCCCACCACCTGCGCGCCGAAGTTGAACGGGTTGATGTCCGTCATCGACCACCTCCAAGGCCAAAGATTTCATCCTCCGAGTAGCCAGACGGAGACGAGCCCATCCCCCACTGATTCCCCCCTCCGCCTCCCTGCGACAGGAGATAGCCTAGCTGGCCGATATCGCGCCCGAGCCCTCCGATGTCGCGAGCGGCTCCGCCGGCCGCATTGACGAGCGCCGAGCGGTCAATCCCTGTCGCCAGTCTCGCTCCGAGTTGGCCTTGCCCTGTGAGCGCCGCGGCAAGGTTGCTCCCGGTCGTGCTATAGAGGCTTCCGAGCTGCGTGCCGAGCCCCGACAGCGCTCCGTAGGTCTCGGCTGCCCGTTGCTGCTCGAGAGCGGCGAGCGAAGAGCCTGTGCCCCATTGCTGGCCGGCGATGCCCTGTCCGGCCTGCGAGAGGTAGTTCGCCATGTCCGTGCCGCCCTGCATCCCGAGCTGCGCGAGAGCAGATGTCTGCCCTCGGTTCCAGATGTCTTGCCTTCCTGCCTGTGCCTCGAGGGCGCCGAGGCCTATCCCCTGTGCCTGCATCTCGCGCTGCGCGAAGTTGCCATAGCCCTGCGCTGCGAGACCTTGGTTGTACTTGGCCAGGGCCGCGTCTCTCGCGCTGCCTCCGCCTGTCAGTCCCGACATGCCCTGCTGCATCTGCCACGCGGCGCCCGGGTCCGTGGCGAATCCCCTCTGCATCGAGCCCTCGTTCAACCCCATGATCCCACTTCGACCGACCACGTCTGCGGCCGGGGCCATCCTGGCGTAGTCCGAGAGCGCCGAGCCATAGCCACCGAGCATCGCCTGCTCGGCGCCGCCATAGCCCTGCGCAAGACTCGACATCGCCTGACCGCCTGCCTGGCCATAGGAGCCCATCGCGCTCCGGTACCCGGTGTCGAGCGCCGAGAGGCCGGCTCCGCCCTGCTTCCTGACCTCGTCCGCTGCGAGGTCCCCGTAGTGCCCGAGCCAGTATTGACCCTCCTCGGATAGCTCGCCTGCGCGACGGGCCGCTGTCTCTCGCTCATCGATGGTCTGCGTGGTTGTTTCACGTGCAACATCGGCCTGCTCTGCGGCTCCGTAGGCCTGGCCGCCCATGTTGATGGCTGCTCCACCGATTGCCGCCGCTGCTCCCATCACACCCTCCTGGCCCACACGGTTTCGAGAGGCGCATACCCGCGTCTCTTGAGCGACCCTATGACGATGTTCTGGTCGCGGTGTGGAATCACGAGAAAGCACGAATGCGTCGCGCCGCGCTCTCTTGCCCATACCAGGGCCATGTCGGCGAGAGCACTTGTGACACCGAGACCACGGGCCGCCGCGAACGCCCCCCAGAACACCTCCGTGGCGAAAATTGCATCGCCGAAGAAGCTGGGGTTGAGCGCAACAGCCATGGCCCCGGCCGGCACTCCTGCGATCTCACCCATGAAGACGCCAAACCGCTCCGGCTGCTCGAGCCACCGAAGGCAGAGCTTCGATGACCACTCGGGATCGAATGGCAACCCGCGCTCGATGAGCCCGGACCAAGCATGGAGCTCTTTTCCGAGCTCCACGATGGTCGGCACATCGGCGGGGACCGCCATCCTTACCGTCACGCTCATGGCGTCCCCACCTCGTTCCCGACGCCGTCAATCTGCACCGTGACGCCTGCTGCCACGATGAGCGCTGCGCCTCCAAGGCTGTCGTCTCCGTGTGCCCCGTACCGAAGGACCTCGCAGAGCACCGTGTCGCCTCGGTCGGCGGTCACCGTGTACGCGGCAGGTGAGAATCGATGAATCTTGCGAGCCGTCCCATCGAAGGCCTCGGTTCCGTACTCGGAATATGAGTCCGCGATCACATCCCCCTTGCCTACAGGGGTCGATCCGACGAAGCGCCAGCGAACTGCGCCTGCCGCGACTGTGGAGGTCCAATCGACCCAGGGCTGGACGTATGCCCCGGATCGAAGCTCTCGCGGCAGGCGAACGTTGAATGCGACGCCACTCGTCGCTGCATCGGGACACGAGATGGCCATCGCGGTCGCTCCCGTGATGGCTTGCAGCGACGCCGTGCCGACGAGCCCCATCCCGCAGGCCTCGATAGCGACCTCGCGGTATATGGGAGCCGAATCGTCGCACCCTAGGATTCTGCGAATGTCTCGCATGTAGCGGTACCAGTCCGCGACGAATGCCCCCGTCCTGCCGACGATGGTCGAGGTCGGGTTCGGCGTCGAGAGCACGCTCATGCACTCACCTCGACGTTGGCATAGAGCCCGAACAGCCCAATCGGGATCGGATCCGTGATGCGAACACGGAACGATCGAGCTCTGGACCTTCCAAGGCGATACCACTCGGCGCGAAGACGGTACTCGCCAATCTTGCCTAGCGTTGCCGAGCGCTCGTCGGACCAGGTGCGGCCGCCGTCGTCCGACCACGAGAGCAGAGCCACAGGGTCAGAGCCCTGGCCCGACACCAGCCCGAGCCCCATCTCGCAGTCGAGTCGGATCCCTCGGTATGTCGCCCATCCCGAGTCGGCCCATTGACAAGGCGTGATGACCTCGCGCTCGAGCATGTCCGCACCGTCCCAATAGGTGTTCGGGTCAAGCTCGTAGATGGCGCCTGTCGAGTAGTCACCCGCGAGATGCTTGCCTGCGAAGTACCCATAGCACGAGGCCCGCCACCTCGTCATATTGCGCGTCTTGCGCTCGGACCAGAGTCCGGTCGTGATGTCGTAGGAGAGGCACAGGTTCGAGAACAGGAGCACGTACCACTCATGACCCTCTTGCGAGTAGGTGAAGGCCGTGCACGTGTCTACCGAGGACGCTCCTTCGATCATATGGCGGATTGCCGCTGTGCTGATCGGATCCGCCTGGTATCCTGCGGCCCGGTAGACGTTGAGGTCATCCCCGAGCCAGAAGACCATGTTCTCGGCCTTCGAGATCGAACCAGGCGAAGCGCACCCATGCTCGATGAACCCGCCACCAGAGCGCACGAATGGGAATCCGGCCTGCCCGACGTTCTGCCAGACCTCGATCGTCTGCTGCTTGAACATCCACAGCTCTCGATGGTCCGAGATACACCCGACGTTGTCGTCCGGCTGCGCGTCCGCTGTGGAGTAGTCGAGCGGGTCGATGACCGTCATGTTGTCGAGGCCGGTGCAATAGAATTCCTGCGACCCGGCCCGACAGAAGATTCCATACCCGTCCTGGTACGCGCACCCGACGACGCCGCTTATGCCGAGACCGATGATGCCTGCCGAATTCGCGGCCTGTGCCTCCCCACCAGCGGCGATGCCAACGTGGGTTCGGTTGTGGATCATGCGGACCGTGCCGCTCCCCGACACGACCCCGACGAGCGATGAAGCTCCGAGCGAATCGACCGCCCACAGTTGCGAGCCGCTCACCGCGAAGAGCAGGCCTGCGCACGGCTCCATCCCGCGAATCGGTCCCGTCCCCACGCTCGCCCATTGCTTGAGGCCTGGCGAGCCGAGCAGGCTAGCTGGAGCTCTCGTGCTCTGCGGGTTGGCCTCGAGGTAGAGATTGCGCACGCGCTCAACAGAGACGCCTGGCGACCTCGGCTGGTAGCTACTCTGGGCGAGAGGGATCTGTCTCCAGTCCATCGTCAAAACCAGTTCGGAACGACAGGGGTTTGCTCTACGCCATTTGCGCACTGCTCCGTCAGATCTCTCCTGCCCTTCGCGGCGGCAGACTTGAGGTCTGCGAGACGTTCACCTGTGATTCCGTAATGGTTTGTCAGGTCTGCCGCCACGATATGAGCGAACGAGGCCTGCGCCCATTCCGGCACGGCGCTCGTCGCGAACGGTGCTACGCCAAGCTTCCGCAGCGAGGCGTAGGTCGCATCAAAGTACCTGCCCACAAGGTCCGCGTCCTCGGCGCTCGCGGACTGCCCCGCAGGCTTGACCCCGAGGACCTCCAGCGTCCAGTCGATCATCTCTGCGCGCGTCTTCGTCGCCATCGACTAGGCCTTCCTTGGCCGCCCCGGCCCGCGACGGAATCCATGGAGCGGGGGGGCTGCGCGCTTCACCTCGAGCTCGTCATGCTCCTGCTTCTTCGGCTCAAGCACGGCCTGTTCCGTCTCGACGGGCGGACCTGCGACCTCGGTCTTCTCGAGCTCGAACGTGCCGACAAGGAAGGAAGCCTTCCTAGCCTGCACATCGCTCGCCTCGACCCATTCCCCGAGCGGGCACCAGAGACCGAGCAGGTTGAGCCGGTCGGGACCGCCTTCTGGGCGCTTCGCGTATCGAACTTTCATCGTACCTCGCAGGGCAGTGCCCGGGGGATGAGCCCCCGGGCCTAATGCCGGTTTATCAGGTGTCGGCAACGCACGCACAGTATACGGTCGCCATGCCATGCTGTATGCTGTTGTGCATCAGCTTCTCGACTCCGCGGATTTCCGCAACACATACGCCTACTTGGTTCTCGTAGTCGAATTCCTTGGTCGTGAGCTTCGTCTTCTGGCCCCACGCCACACCGAGGGCCTGCGCTCCGAGCAAGAAGTTGGGCGCCACGTCAATCGCCGGAGAGCCGGCGCCGACCGTGGAGATGGACGTCATCTCGGGGATTTCCTTGATGATGATACCATCCCACATCAGATCACCGTCATTGAACAGGGGATTTCCCTTCCCCCGCTCCGCGGCGTAGTCGTGCGCGGCAACCATCGTCGCGTGGTTCTTGAGGTCGCGGAAGCAATACGAGTGCGCGAGAAGCACGTACCACTCGCCCTGCTCGTCGATCATCATCGGGCGGATGTGCGGGTCAGCCTGCTTGGCCATCCGCTTGATGAGCGACACGATGGTCGGCTGCAGGATGTCGTTTGACGCATCCACGTTCAGGAGGCATGCAGAATGGTCGTTCGCTGCGTTGTTGGCCTTCGCAGCGCCGAACAGCACACGGTCGCTGTTCGCAGCGAGCCAGGCATCCTTCTCGCCTTCGGTGCACGAGGCGTAGGCCGTCGTTCCGTCAACCTTCGCGCTCATGAGCTTCTCGATGATTTGGTCCCTGAGGTCCTGCACCGACCAGAGCTTGAGCATCTCCCGGGCTGCCTCGGCGTAGTCTACCTCGGTCTTCTGCTGCTCCATGCGACCGACTCGAACCGCGTTCCTGCGCTGGTTGATTTCGATCTCATGGTTGTAGTTGTTGAGCGCCTCTTCGGCGCCTTCCATGACGTTGTCGCCTGTGACGGCTGCCTGCGTGAGGCGGGTCACGAGTGGGAAGTTGATCTTGGTCCCGCGCTCACCGCCGAGCCGCGTGTTGACCTGGAACGGGAAGTTGATCCCTTTCCCCATGAGCTTCGCAAACTGCGAAGCGCGGACGTACTCCGCGAAGTACCCGCTCTCCCATACGCTCTTGACGCTTCCGCTAACGGTTACGATGTTGGCCATGACTTCCTCGTGCGGCTATCCGCCGCGTCTCTTGAATCGAGTTCTGCCGAACAGGTCCTCGAAGACCTCGTCGTCGGACTTGACGTGAGGCGTCTTCGGGGCCGGCGAGCCTCGACCCACTCCAGGGCTCGGAGGCGCCACAACGGCGGCCGGCTCTGGCGGTTTGGTTGATTGCTGGGACTGTTGCGCGACGTATTCCGCGATGGCCTCGGCCTTGATCTTAGCCTTGTAGGCTCCGAGGTCCGTCACGCCGGACATCTCTTGGATCGACTTGCCGACCTGGTAGGCATACTCGGCAGGATCGTACTGCGCTCGCATCTCCTGCCATAGGGCAGGCGACTTGTTCGCGGCGTCCATGAAGGCGCGCTCGGCGTCCTGGTAGTCCTGATAGCGACGCTTCGCGGCCTCGACGCTGTGGTCGATCCGTCTCTTCTCGATCTCTTCCCGTTGAGCCCCGAGCTTCGCATCGAGCTTCGCCTCGACGTAGGCGCGCGGGTTCCGGTAGAACTCGGCGTCCTCGTCCTCCGGCTCCTTCTTCGGCTCTTGCTTCGCGGGTTCTCGAGCTCGGCGCTCGACCTCCGCGAGGCGGGCTTCGAGCTCCTGGCGCTTGCGTCGCTCTTCGTGGAGAGCAGCGAGCGGGACACGGGAATCATGCTGATCCGATTGCTTGGATTCTGTCTTCGTCTCCTCCTTCGGTGCGGCCTCTTCCGCGGCCTCTTGCTTGTCTTCTGGTGTTGGCGCTGGTTCGGTCTTTGCCGGTGCGGTCTCCACCTGCGGGTCAATCATGCCCTCGAAGACCTTTCCAAAGACCTGTGCGTCCTGCAGTGATTCCATGTTTTCTCCGCTTGTTGTGGCCGTGCGTGGCCGTGACGAATCGCCCGTAACGCCGGCGGCGCGAGAGACTGACCCTTGCATCGTATCCACAAAGTATGGATAGATGCAAGCCAAGTGATCACTCAAAGCGCGTCATCTGCGCCGAAAGGAAAAGACCATGGCTACCGTTTACACGACCGAAGGTGCTGCGAGCTATCCGGTGTTCCAGCCGATGGGACAAGGCCAATGCGGTGTTGCCGCGAGCTGCTACACGATCGCAAGCGCCCTCTCGAAGAACGACATCGTCACGTTCTTCCGGCTTCCTCCGTGCTCTGTTCTGTGGGGCTGGTTTATCGCGACCGACATCGATACTGGGACCGAGGCCATGGAGGTTGACATCGGGACCTCGAGCGACACCGATCAGCTCCTCGACTCCGGCGTGCTGACCGGCGACGTCGTCACGGACGTCTTCGGAGCGCACGCGGCTCTCGGCCAGCCGAACTACCGCGTTCTCAACGGCCTCCAGGCCGGGCCCGTGGCCTACACCTCGGAGACCACCATCATCGGGACCGTGGTTGCTGCGGCGGCCGGTGGAGGAACGGGCTACGCCTATCTGGGCCTGTTCTACAAGTGCGCCTAGCCTAGATGACTGACGGGCCCAGCCCGCCAATCTCCCCAGCCGCAGCGTCCATCTGACGAGAAGCCATCAAGGCTCGATACTGGTCCGCGTTCATCGCAACCTGGTCTGCCTGATTCTCCAGGCTGGTCTTCTGCGCGAGCGCCGCATCGTGCGCGGCCTTCGGTGCCATCGCCTGCGCCGAGGCCTGATCCTTTTGTGCCTTCGCCACGCTGGCCATCGTGTCAGCCTTGGTCTTGCCCACGTTCGCCTGCGCCTGAGCGATGGCGAGTTGCTGCGCCTCTTGCTGTGCCTGCTGGGCAGCCTGAGCCGCGGCATCCTTCTGGCCCTTGAGCATGTTGAGCAGCTTGCGCTTCGAGCGTAACTGAGAGGCCTCGATGAGCACCTCGGGAGGAATCGGAACGCCGGACTGCGCCATCCCTGCAAGCGCGTCGAATTCCTCCTGCTGAACAACGGCGGTATCGGGCGCCTCGTCGATGATGATGTCCACGTCGAGTTGCGAGATGTCGTTGTCGGTCACGACCTCTTGCGCGAGCGGGTGCTGGAGGAGCTGCTGGATTGCGATCTTCTCGATGGCCTCCGGAGGAACCTGCTGACCTGCGGCCTGCATCTGTGCTGCGAGGCTCGCCACGGCCTGGTCGAAGAGCTCCGTGGCGCCAGGGACCTCTGCCGCGTCGAGCGAGTCACGCGGAGGAAGCCCGCGCTTCATCGCCTCCATCACGCGCCGGCCTCGCGTCATAGGCCTATTCAGGGCAATGAATCTGTATCCAGCGTCGTTCACGTCGTCTCGGACTCGGATCCATTTTTCCTGGGTCCAGAATTGGCAGACCCGAAGCACGACCTGCACGAGCGTTGATCGCTTGAGCCTGCGAAAGTGGTCGAAGAGCTTCTCCAGCTCGGTGCTCGCGATTTGCTGCCAAGCGAGGATGGCCCGCCCCGAATTGTTGGTTTGCCCGCCCATCATCGGCGAATCGGGGCCGACCGTATCGATCTCGTTCTTCGCCTCTTGGAGAAGCTGGAATTGGGGAGCGCTCAGGTCACCGCCAGGCGGGAACACGATTCGGCCCTCCATGAGCGAACCGGGCGATACCTCGGCGTACCCGTCAGGCTTGGCGAGCTCGTTCTGGAACCCGCGCTTGTCCGTCACGACCCCTTCCTCGGCAACCACCTGGCGCACGTTGATGGCGTGGAGTGCCTTCGAGCGCCGCTTGTTGATCTCGTCCTGGGCCGAGAGCATGCCCTTGACGATGCCGTAGCGACCGTTCTGCCTGTCACAGAATGCCGAGCCGAAGATGAGCGGGCACACGGCCTTGTTCTTGCGGTCGTGGTAGACGCTCCTACGCGGCGGCCACACCCAGCCTCCGCCGACCGCGTGCCCGCAGTACCACTGCCCATCCGAACGCCAATAGCCCTCGACCACGAGGTAACGATCGCGTGACACGTCGTACCACGAGCTCGGCCTGTCCTTGTGGTGCTCGTCAGCGACGTCCGAGTCCGGCCTCGAGGCCTGGATGATGGCGTCGAGCTCCTCGTCAGATAGGCCCTTACCCTGGTAGGTCGTCCGAAGGTCGTCCTCGTCCATCCAGATGACCGTGCCGAGGTATTTGGCGTCGCTGAAGTCCGGCTCTCTCGACTTCGGGTCCCACCACATCCTGTCGTGGTGGACCTGCCGGACTCGGATCCGAATCTCCTGCTTGCGAGCCTCTGCGGCATCGACCTGGACGCCCTCGCCGATTCGCTTGACTTCCGCCCCGAGCGGTGTCACAACGTCTTCTGCCTCGTGGTCAACAATCACTCCCCCGCACCCCTCCACCAGAAATTCCTCGAAGACCTGGGTCAGCGTCTGCTGGATTTGCTGCTCGTCTGAGACGTAGCGGATGGCGTCGCTCATGGCCTCCGCGGCGGCCTCATGCATCGGCGTGCGCGGCAACGTGCGCGGGTCGGAGCGGGTTCGGATCTCGCTTCCTGTCAGGTAGTTGACCTTCTTCGCGATCCGATTGAACACGACCACTGGCTGGCCCCGCGAGCGAAGCGTGGCCTTCTCGTCGTCTGTCCATTGCTCGCCGTCATAGTAGTCGCGGCAGAGCGCGGACGTGTCGCGGTCGGTCTGCGTGGAGGTCTGCCACTCGCTGTAGGAGTCCCGTAACTGGGTCAGCGCCTCGTCTTCATCAACGACATCCACTGGGCCAAGGCTCTGAATCGGGCTTCCACCATCGCTCAAACCGTTCGCCATGTCCGCTCGTCCTCCTGCCTGTCGGCATAGCCATCACGTGGCTTCTTTGGATCTTTCGACCCGCCGACTATAGCAGGATGTGCGGACTCAAGCGCAAGGCACAGGAGAGAGATCGTGTCGAAGGCGTCATCCTTGCCGGCCGGGAACCGGCAGAGCTGCGAGATGATGCGTTCGGCCCATTCCTGGCGACCGAATCGGATCCGGCCCATGCTGGACATGCCCTGCATCGCTCGACCTCGGACGGCCTTGTCGTTCACGGACGGGATCCACTCCTGGCGCCAATGCGTCTTCGCGTCCCTCGCCATCCGGATAAGAAGAGGACGCACGGCCTTCGCGATCACGCCACCCTCGCCAAAGCAACAATGCGGCCTCCACTTCTTCACGAGGCGGATCTGCTCCGCGATCCACACATCTGGCGACGTCTGCCCGAACCACCAGTCGAGCACGAAGACCTCATCTCCGAGCAGGCCGAACACGCCATGCTCTGTGAAGTCCGGCTCTGCGCCCTCCGCCGGCTCGCTTACCGCGTAGTCGCTGGCCATGTAGATGCGCGCGCCCTTCGGTGCCTCCGTGTAGCGGTCCGCGTACCAGTCCCGCCTGCAGTACCCTCCGACCTCGGTCTGCGGCTCGCCCTGGTAGAGCGCGGCCCATACGCGCGGGTAGACCTCCTTGCGTGTGCGCCGGAGCTCGTCGAGGCTCCACCACTCCGGCCAGAGAGATTGCTCATGGTCGGTGTGCTCGCACTCGATCGCCTTGAAGTGGACCACGTGCCACGTGCCAGGCTCGTCTCGCATGAGCACGCCGGCGAGGTCCTCCTCGTGCCATCGGGTCGTGATGAGGACAATTGCCCCGCCAGGCATCAAGCGGGTCCGCATCGTGGAGCGATACCACTTCACCACGGCTTCGCGCCGAAGCGGAGAATCCGCCTCCGCCTGGTTCTTGATCGGGTCGTCGATGATAGCCACGTGCGCTCCGCGGCCCGTGACCGGCCCCCCGACGCCGGCGGCCACGTACCATCCGCCCGCCGAGGTCCTCCACCGGCTCTTGCTGACCGAGTCGCGCTTGAGCTGCACGCCCGGGAACACGGCGCGGAACTCTCGGCCCGCCACGATGTCGCGGACCTGCCCGCCGAAGTCCGAGGCGAGGTCGGCTCCGTAGCTCGCGCAGATGACCTGCTTCGTGGGAGACCTGCCGAGCAACCATGCCGGGAAGCGAACCGTGCACAGCTCGGACTTCGAGCTCCGCGGCGGCGCCGTGATGATGACCCGCTTGAGCTCGCCGCGCTCGACCCGCTCGAGCACGTCACATATGATCCCGTGGTGCTCTCCGCTGGTCCATGACGGGTGCGTGTACTCGACGAACGGGAGGAGATGAGACCTTGCTGCTTTGCGCTTCAGCAGGACGTCTGCGGCGCGAGATGAGGTTACGGTTTCAATCGGCTTCGCCTCGATTATCACTCACTTCCAGCCGCAATCCTTTTCCTTCCGGTAATCATCTAACGTATCAAGCGCCTGATCTACCAACCGCGGAACTGAAAAGTGGTGAAAAAGTCCGTGACGCATCTCAAAATGGATGCTGGCGAGAGTAGCCATCTCGCGCATTTCGGACGGAGAGAATTGCGCTTGTGCTAACATGCTCTCCATAATGTCTACCATGTGCTTGTACTTCGCATCAGAATCATACCGATCTCCTGGTGAATTCATGTCCTACCCTTCATTTCTTCTCTTGTCATCTGATGTCACTTTCCCTTCCTGGCAATCGCCATCAGTTCCTTGTCGGTCAAGTCGTCCACATCATCCGTCGAGACCGAGAAGCCTCCCACGAACCGACTCACGAAGTCCGCTTGCGTCTTCCCGAGCAGCTCCGAGGCGCGCAATCGGTCAGCCATGTCCTCCTTCTCGTCGAGCATGACCTTCGTCCACCAGCGCTGCCTGTCCTCCCTCGTCGCGACAACCGGATCCGCTTTCGCTCGCTTTTCAATCTCCTCTCGAATTAGTGATTTCTTGAGATTCTGTTTTCCGCAGGCTCCAAGGGTGACTGCATTCCCACGATATCCTGCTATCCTGCAAGCCTCCGTGGCATTGCCGCACGCCTGGCCCATAAAGGCCTCGACGAACCTGCGTTGTTTCTCTGTGAGGGTGTCTCGTTTCATGCGTGGATCATACCATCACCATCTCTGCAGCTTCCCGCTCTTCGCCTCTTCTGGGAACCAGCAATGGTTGCAGACAAGGCACTCGTACATGCCTTCCTTGTTGCGAAACAGCCGAAGCTTGATCGGCCAGTGCCGCGGGCAGACGAACACGGTAGGCCTCATGCCTCGACGAATCGCGTTCTCCCTGGCGAGCTCGTCCTTCGCCGATGTTGCTCCGAGGAAAGCGAAGAGCCTGGTTGCCCACGATACGCTCATGCCCTCAGCTCCGAATCACCTTGGCTGCGATGTCCGCGACCCAGCGTTCAAACGCCTCCGCCATGCACGTCTCGGGCTCGAGGCTTAGAATCTTCGCCAGCGTTCGGATCTTCTGCTTCGCTAGCTTGTGCCTCTTGAGTGCGCCATCAAGCGAGGACCTCTCCGGGTCACTCATCATCTCCTGCCGCGCTTCCTCGATGCAGTCCTGTCCTCTCTCTTCTCCGAAGAGATTCTCTTGAACCACTCTGATTTTGGATTCCTGTGTCATCTCGTGTTTCCTTTCTGAGGAACGATGAATGGATCACACCAAAACAGGTCACCGTCCTGGTGACACTTTCCACCGGATGTTTCAACAGGTGCATCCACAGTAGGCAATTTAGGCAACGGAGCCCATCTGCATGTCGCTTCATCACCTTGCTTCAGTCGTAGCTTCTGGCCTTCATAGGTGCACTCAAGCTCGGTCCCGCGCGGCTGCATCGTGAAGCCGTCTTTCCACAGACTGCCCTTTGGGCCCAACGAATCAAACACGACATCCCTCTCGTTTCGCTCCTGGAACACGATGCTGTCCGCCGTGTCAGTTTCTGGTTGATAGACCAAGAACGGCTCATCCTTTTTTTGCTTGGTCGGAGTGAAACCACAGTCCATCTCCAAAGCCTTGACGACGACAAAGAAAAGGCCAACAAACACACCAATTGCGCCGACACACGCTAGCACGTCCCCCGCCGTGTCCTTCATTCGCTCAACCCCCACACCCCTGCATCCTTCTGCAGGTCTCCCGGCCGAGCATCCTGAAAGACGAGCTCCACCATGAGCGGAAGAGCCGCCACGACCATCAAGAGCGAGCTCGCCGCGTGCTCGGCCTGGAGGATCCGATAGGCTGCATGCACCGCGTCCCGGTTCTGCAGCCTGGTCACCTCTCCCGTCGCAGACTTGCAGTCGCTCGGGTTGCTGATTACGATGACCGCCCGGCAGGCGATAGGCCTAAGCGCATGCACCCCGCAGGCCTTGTCTGACCGCAAGAAGATGCACGGATTGCCGAGGCCGAACCACCTCTCGCGCGTCATGCCCGGCAGCCTTGCGACGTCCGCGGCGCTCTTGAGCCCACGGGCTGAGAGGTCGTATCCCGTCTTCTCGCAGGCAATGGCGCACCAAAGGGCCTCGAGGAAGCTCACGCCCACCCACTGCTTGCAGCATTCCCCGCAGCCCTTCCGGCACGACACGGGCCTGCCGTTCTCACGCTCCCATCGCCTCGTGAGCTCGGCGTTCTTCGCATCGAGAGCCGCATAGGTGCGGCGGATCCGCTTGAGGCTCTCGCGGTAGGCTGCAAAGACCATCATGCGTAGTCCTCGGAGCTCGCCAACGTGATGACCCGGAGCCGCTCGACGAGGGTCCTCGATGCCGACGTCACGACCTTGTTGCGCAGCTCCCCGCTCCCGGTGCTCACCTTGACCGTGGCGGTCGTGGTCGTGTTCGAGCTCGTCACGACCGTGGGCCCATCGCTATCCCATGCCGATGTCGAGATTGTCTCGCCGGTGTCAAGAACGTCATTCCAGTCGATCGTAAAGCTTTCAATCTGCTCTTCGTGCTTCGAGACGGACAAGACGCGGTCCTTGTCCCGGAAGAACCTGTTGCGCGAGAGCGGGAGAATTGTCGTGGTGCCAGCCATGGATTCCTCCTGATGTGCTGCAGAAAACAGGGAGCGCCCGCCGTAGTTGTGAGACGCTTCAAAACGAGCCGCTTACCGGACCGTGGGCGCTCCCCTCTTGCGCGGCCTATCCGCGCAACCTACTTTCCTTTGCCCTTTGGCTTCTTCTTGCCCTTGCCTTTACCTTCGTTGCACATGCATGTCTCCTTTTGGGTACGACTCCGATCCACACGGACGGATCGTCCCTATCACGCACGGTTGCCACATGCAACGCGTCGATCCATCGATCATCAGAGATGATGCCTGAGTCTACCAGCGCATCAAGAGGAGCCGCGGCAAGATTGTCAACATCGATGCGCTGGCCCTTCGCGAGTGTGACCACCAAAATGACAGTGATCGATATCAATCTCCCATTGATCGTTTCACTCGGACCCCTCTCTGACCTCTGCTGCCGCAGAATGAGCGCAGCCCAGTTCCTCCAAGACGTGACACCATCGTTGCTTGCGATGAACGCCCGTCCGCTTCTGGTGCGACGGATCACCTTGCTATTCTTCTGGCTCACAGGGCGGCCAGGTATGTGAAACGAGAATATCACTCGATGTCTGTCCATACACTCTCTGCACAACGAAAGCCGAGCATCGCTGCAGCGAGCAGTTTTTTCGCTCCCTCGGGATTGTTCGACACGCCGCGAATGAAACTTTGGATTTCGTGCGAGTCTTGTCTGGAAGCAATACCGAGCAGAGCCTTGGACACCTTGCGGACTTTCTCTATGCCTCCCGAAAGCTCGACGAACTTGAGGAGATCACAAATCGGAATTTCATCGTCTTCTTCGCTCACGAACTCATCCTTTCCGACGTTCTGATACGAAACCGCGCAGCATCAGGACACGTCGCGAAGTGACTCGTGTACCTGGGTTCACCTGGGCCAGCGACAGCCATACCTGCTTCGAGCGTGAACATCCCGTCCGTATCTGGACGCTCGTTGAGAGGAATACTACTTCCGCTTGTCGTGCGGACGAAGAAGATTCGAGCGCCGCAAGCAAGACACTTTGTCATTCCGACCGTGACCTTTCGTGTTCGGACCGACACGATTTCTCAATCTCGCCTGCAAGCTCTTCTATGCTGTAGACCAGTCGCTGGAAATAGAACGTGATCTTTTCCGCGCAGATAGCCAGATCCGTCAACTCTCCACTGGAGTCTCTCTGGTTTATCATCTCGTCAAGATTCATACTTTCTCTTCCATCTCCAATTGATTGAGGCGCTCCTCGATGTCGCAAAGTTTCTTGGCGATATCATTAGCAATATCGAAACTACCACCCGATAGGCGTCGGATCAGTTCCATCAAACCGTCAACAGCAACAGCAAGGGGCGTGAGCTCTCCACTGTCGTCTCTCTGCTCTCGAAGCTCATAGATGTCCATCATAAAACCACTCAATCCTTCAGATAATCAACGAACGCATCGACCACGGCGCAAAAGAAGTGATCCTTCAGCTTCTGGTCGGAAGGAAGCTGATCGTATGGCACCATGCATGGATGCTCTTTCTTCTCGGCGTCCTTGATCGGACCATACTTCCACCCTTCTTTCTCTTTGTGCTCAAGCCACCGTTCATGACTCGTCTCAGGTGCTTGGTGTGGATTCTTCATCCTTTCGGCGACGCCAGAAATGCATGACTTCTTCTGCCAGTCCGGCGAAGCAGACCATGATAGCTGACTCGCATCTCCGAGGTGGCCACAATAGACCCGGTTGACCTCGTGCGCGACGCGAGCCGCCATTTCGATCACTTCCAAATTCCGCATGTTCAGTTCATCCTTTCCTGCTGGTTCGACAAATGTCATAACGCGGCCCCCTGCATCCTGGACTCCAACGACTTGATAATCTCCCTAACCCTGCTAATAGCGACTTGTCTCTCTTCCTCGGTTCGTTCGTCAGATTCGATATGGGCCGTTTTCGTGGCGCAACCCATGTCCTGAGTCGCGCCAGGCTCCGAAAACGCGCCTGCTGGCAGTTTTGCCCCGGTCTCGGCCGTCTCCGGGAGCGCGAGAGACCCCTGTTTCGGACCGGGTCTCGGCTCCGACCCATACTCAACCGTGATTACTTTTACTTCCTCGCTATTGTTGACGCCTCTAAACGGCATCTCCTGCTCTCGTGTGCAGCCGGTAACCGAGAGCATGCAGAAGGTCTTGACGAAGTCCCTCTTGACCCAGTCCATCTCCTCGCTCGTCTTGCGCGCCATGGAGCACCACCCGCCAATCATCCGCACCGTGGCCGTCACGATTGGGTCGGAGAACCTAACCGATGCATAGGCTCCGACAGACGAGAGAGCTCGGCGTACGCAACCCCACGCAATCTCGGCCCTTGATGCTTCGTCTCCTCCGCAAAGACGACAGAGATAGTAAGGCAACGGAAACCACTCGCACGAAAAAGATGCTCTTCTGCATGCGTCTGTTACCTGCTGAATCGGAAACCGCACGAGAGCATCCCAATATGCTTGCGCGATTGGGCGTGGGTCGCGATTCCAAATCCTGCACATCGCGCCGAACGAATCGGCGAATGCTTTTCGATCTGCATTTTCCATTTCGCGCGTCTACAGCACTATCGATATCTGGTCAACCTCAATTCGGTTTCTGATCGCTTGTCGCTGTGCTGGTGTTGTGACGTGTTGCTCTCGGTATCGATCCACGTGCGCCGCGTCACGCATCGCGAGCTCAAGCGAGAGGTACATGCGACCCTGCGCGTTCGAGCCGAGGTTCCACGGTGTCTCGTGTATCCCATCGATCGCCTCGCGCAGTTCGTCAACCGTGTAGCCCTCCTCGAGCCGATCCACGATGTGCCTCCATTCCTTCGACTTCGTGCTCGGTTTTTTGAGCGCCCGGGGGTGGTAGGCCCGGAAGTGGTCGATGACCTCGTGGACCTCGGAAGAGCGCGAGACGCGCACGGACTCGATGCCGATCTTCGATGAACCAACTTCGCCACGAGCGACGAGCGAACCGGATGGTGCGGCTTCAGCCGCACGAGGCGCGTTAGCGCCGGCCGGTTCTGGTTGTTCGGATGGCTGCTGGGCCGGTTCTGCGGCGGCGAGATCGACATTACTCTCTTTCAAGCACTGATCTTGTGTATATATGTGAGCCTGATCATGAGCATGAGCATGAGCATGAGCATGAGCATGAGAGGGCGACAAGTTCGGCGACAAGTCCTGCGACAGAGCTTGTGACAGAACTTGTGACAAGTTTTTCGACGAGCGCCTCTTCTCTCGCGCCTGCTCGTCTCTTTTTCTGTTATATTCCAGCTTGTTAAAGTAGGCTTCGTTGTGATCTAGCCATCCTCTCAGGTACCATTTTCCGTCCCCGGCGCATCGAAGGTAGTGCTTGAGCATCGCTCGCCACATGACGTCTCGGTCTCCCCTCCATGAAACGATCTCAGCGAGCCTGTCACGATCAAGACGGAGGACGCCGTCAACCACGCGACCCGCCATCGCGTGACCCCAAAGACGAACCGGGTAGGCCAAACCGGACGGCTCTCCGATTTCGTGGCAGAAGTCCTCGAGGTCCGATCCGAAAATGAACGACGTCTCAACGAAAATAGCTGGCATGCCGTCTCCTCTCATTTCCTCTAGACAAGACGCGCGGCCAGCGGTATTGATGGCTCGCGCGTGCTTGTGCGTGATCGTGCGCGTTCCTCCGTGCTTCGTTCGTTCACTGCTCGCGCACCTCCTTCTTTGTTGTTGCGGGTCGCGCCGGGGGCTTCGGGGCTCCCGGCCACTCGCTATCGATTCCTAGCCACCGATGGCGCAACGGGTCAAGTCGGATCTTGCGGCCACTGGCCGATCCGTGTATAGAAGGCCATCCCCCCTTACAGTCCGGCGTGACGGAGCGACCTGGCCTCACGCCGGATTTTGCTTGCATGCTGTTCGGTGCATCAATATAGAGGCCGCATGAACAATCTCTATTCGGACAGTTTCAAGGCGAAGGCGCTCAAGTTGCTAGCGACGTCAACCATGGCTGCCACCTCGGCGAAGATGGGGATCAGTGTTGTCACCCTGCGGAAATGGAGAGACAGGGCAGGACATGTCGAGGCGACACGAGGACCAGGGAGGCCCAGGAAGGAACAGGCGGTCGTGGAGCTTGTGCGTCGTCGGGGGTTTCCCAGACGACAGAAGCGAGTGAACGGAGGTCCCGAGAAGACAACGGCGATCACAGCGGCACTGATCGGCACGCTTCAGAGGCTATGCAAGGCCGTCGAGCTCCTCCACGAGGCGCTGGGTATTCGTCAGATGGCCGACGACCCGAAACCGACAGAGAAAGCTCTTGACGTCACACGCTGCGAAGCATAGCGGTCTCGATCTCGTAGAGCTCATTCTCCGCCATCGCGATGCGATGCCTCGACGAGCAGAGCTGCGACTTGGCGACGACTCGGTCCTCTCCTGTCGCTTCCTCGAGTAGGCGCATCGCTCGCTGCATGTCCTTCTCGGCGTCCTGTAGCGACTCCATCCACGACCGCTTGGTGGCCTCGAGCATCTCCGAGGTCCAGTCGCGATAGTGCTCGGATGGAGGGACCCAGCCACGGCCCACGCACACGAGGCACACGTGGCCCGGGTCGGTTCCCACGATACCATCTCCGTGGCATGCATCACATGGAGGGATCATGCTTGCCTCACGACCGCGATGGAGTCCTCGAATATATCAACGCCTGGAATCGATCGCACGCCACCAGCCGTCACGGCCTGTCGGATGGCCCGCTCATCCACTGCGAGGTACTCGCGCGGCACAAGCGCCGGGTCCACAACCCGGAAGGACCACTTCCTCCTCACCGATACCGGGCCCGATGGAACAGCGGACGGCGCCACGGTCCGCACCGCTGGGATGCGAGCAGCGTGTTCCTCGGCGCGCTGATCCATGGCGGCCGCGGCCGACTTGTGCCCGAGCTCCGCTAGCTGCTGTGCCTTCTCCTCGCAAGCACGACGCATCGCCTCCTCGCGCGCAGCCTTCGCGGCAGCCTGCTTCGCCTCCGCCGCTTCGCGCTCTACGCGACGCTTCTCCTCCGCGCGGTAGGCCGCCACCCGCTTGCGCAGGACATCCATGACATTGGAATACGGTTGCGAGACTTCCTTGAAAAACGTGTTGATTGCCGAGACATGTGCGTTCAATGGCCCAACGAAGAACTTCCGCTTCTCCTCGACACGTTTCAACGTAGCCGTCATCGCGACGAGCATCTTCTCGGCGCTCGCACAGGTCTCGAGGTCCGTGATAGCGCGCGGTACAGCATTCATGATCTCTGCGCCGTCCGCTATCGTGCTAGCCACGTCCGGGTCTTTTCTGATCTCGTCTATGTTCACTTTGCGTCCTCCTTCGTGTCGTTTGTTGTTCTGCACCGAGCCGTACCATGCCCCGCCTAGCCTCACCTAGCCTCACCATGCCTGCCGTACCATGACGCGCCTCTCCCAGCCTTTCCGCGCCGATCCACGCCTTGACAGCCAAACCGAGCCCCGCCAAACCACGGCACGCCTAGCCAGGTCATGCCCTGCCTGCCTTGCCGCGCCTAGCCCGACCAAACCACGCCTGGCCCCGCCCAGCCTTGCCTCGCCTGCCCTGACGTGCCGTGCAGCGACGAGCCCCGCCGCTCCGCTCCGCGCCTTGCCTGCCCTGACATGCCGTGTCATAACGAGCCCCGCCGTTCCATTCCGCGCCTTAGCCCTGACGGCCATGCCCGCCCTGACGAACCGTGCCACCCAATCCGAGCCTACCCATGCCTGCCTAGCTCAGCCAGGATCACACCCCGAAGCCCTGCTAGTTCCTGAGTGTCTGTCGCTTCTCTGCACCAAGCCCGCAACACACCGATCTGTCTATCGATGAACAAGGCCCTTGCGTCCTTGTCGAGAAGCGCAGAAGGCCTCTCTAGGTAGACCGATTCTCCACCGGACTTTGGCAAGAACGCACGGACGAAGACCTCCTGTGTTGGCTCGTTGCACTGAATGAGCACCATCTGAGCACGAAACAGGTGAAGGATCTGTTGCCTTCGATATTGCTCTCCAGCCACAGAGTCGTCCCATTCAAGATGCTCATGCAGCGGATTCGCTGGGCTTCTGGCTGCCTCAAGAGCCGCATCAACCGAGAGTTTCCCTCCATTCTCTCGCATGATGCGCTTGAACTCCTGAGCAACAGCGGATCCGCTACTCGTCGCTTTCATCAGCACTGTCTTCTTCCTTCCCGGCCGCAACATCTTCCTTTCCGGCCGCAACGTCGCCTAGCCTTGCAAGAACCTCGGCTGTGAACTCGATTCCTCGCGCCCAATCTGGGATCTTGAGTTGCACAAGAGGAACGGAGCATTCAGCCCTGACCTCGGCCATCTCCTTCACGTCCAGAGTCCGAGAGACTCGGAACGTTCCGTGAGTCCCGTTTCTCTCTGGCCTCCACTCGCCGACACCGACCATCCCTGCACGAGAGAGCAGATCCGTCACAGTCTCGACCGCTATCTGATCGCCCATGGCTATCAGCAATCGAGCCTTCCACCCGAAGAACTCCGGACGGAAGCGGATATCCATCGTTCTGTTCATTCCTCCAACAGGAACGGGAACCATGGAAATATCAGTCCGCTCATATGTGATAGGGACGCTGTTTCCAATCACGAAGATCTGAATTCGGAGCTGCGTCTTCTTCAGACCTTTGACCTGCGTGCTTGCGCTCAACATCGCCATCTTGATCGCGGCCGGAGGTATGCAGACACGGCCGCTTTCGTTGCGCACCGTCGCATCCTCGACACACTTTTCAGGGACTTTCGGGACTCTGAGTGCGCTTATCCCCATTTGCTTCCGCAGCATTGCATCGATGCTTTTTTGTGCAAACTTGTTCTGGAGCAATGGTGCTGTGCCAGTGATCTCGAATCCTACGATTAGAGATCCCCTGCTCTGTTCGATCGCTGTGTCCTTCGTCTTCTTCCGTGCCATACATTGCCCCCTTCCTTGTTGGTTGTTGCCGCACCAGACGCGCCTCGCCATAACTGGCCTCGCCCGGCCGTGCCATGCCTAGCCTCGACACGCCGCGCCACGCCGTCACATGTCAGTTATCGGCTCGTCTGGTCTGAAGTTGCGTGCTCTTCGTATTCACGAAGCAAGGCCTTCTGCTCGTCGTCTAGCTCGGGCTCCTTCTCCTGCGCGGGTGCTTGCTCCCGCGCCGCAGCCCTCGACTTGGCTGCAAGTCGCCTGGTCGCGGGCTCCTGCGGCAAGGCCTCGAGGTCTCCACCGTCGACAATCCGCACTTCCTCCTGGTCCTCGTCATTCCCCACGGCGTCGGCGAGCTCGGGCGTGACGACAATCGGAAGCCGCGAGATGAGCCTGCGGATGACGGTCTTTCGCGCCATCATGTCCCACCACTGTGTCCACGGGCCAATCTCCGAGGCCCCGGCCTTGCTCGCGGCGCGCACGCGTTCGATCTGCTCTTTGGTCATGAATTCGGTAGCTACGCTCCCATCGTCGAGCCTAGCCCAGGCATAGGCTCCCTTGATCTGAGAGTAGTCCGAGCGGCCATCGAGGCGAGGGCGATGGGAGACGCGCATATCCGAGCCGAGCTCGATGGAGAACTCGTCTCCAGGGTAGACCACCTCTGCGGCGCATGCCTGGATTGCCCCAGAGCGTTTCGCCAGAGTGAGCAGACCCATGTAGCCGATCATCATCTGTGCATCACTTGTTCCTGTGCGCTTGTTTCCGTAGGGTATGAGATAGGCCTGCTTGAGCGGCCCTGCCGGCTCAAGCCCGAGCTGCAGCGCATCCATGCACGCGATGACGATGCTCCGAGGGTCGCACCCGAGCAGTTGCGGAGAGCGCGATACCGCACCGAAGACGATCCGAGCAACGCGCTCGGGCGTGAGGTACTTCGCAGCAATCGCCGGGATGAGCTTGGTCATCTGTGCCACTGTGGCCGGGTTTTCCAGGTGCCTCCGCACCTCAAGCGCTGTGTCTGTCTTTGCCATGTTGGTCCTCCTGTTTGTGTTACTTCCACTTCGGCAGAAAGCGCCGGACTGGATTTGATGCTGTCGTGTGCCTGTCTATCACATCTTGAGGTATTGGATACTCAGAAACGACATCTTCCCAATGGATGTATGGTGTCGATTTCACGAGTTTCCAAGTGAGCCTCCATCCGTCAACAGGGCATACTATGCCTTCGGCGTCCCCAATCTCAGCGCAGAGATGATTGCGGGCCTCGAGCTCGATGGCCTCCGCCTTCTTCGAGAGCTCGCGAGCCTCGTGAAGCTGCGCCATCCACTTGCGCGACTCGATTGTCGCCTCGCGCATCTCGGAGTTGTGGCGCGCGAAGCGCCTTGCCAGGTGCCGGCCATAGCTCGCGCTCGCATCCACGGGAGGCTCGACGCCGGCCACCACGTAGCGCACGCGCCAGTCGTCGAGAGCCGCGATGAGCTCGGCCTCGGCCTCGATGTCGCGCTCGATGGGGAAAATCCGGATGTCCCCGAATGTGAACAGCACGACATCCGAGCTCATCTGGTGGCAGGCCATCTCGACCATGTCCTGCGCGAGATAGTGGTCGGGCACCTCGTCTGTGCCGTCCGCGCCCCAGCCGTCGTCTCGACGTGGACACTTGATCTCGAGGAGCCTCTTCTTTGGCACTGCCAGCGTGAACCCGTCGTTGCTGGCACCGAGCCAATCCTTTTTCGGGTGGACGGAAAAAGAACCAGGCTCTGTCTGCCGGCCCAGTCTCTGTCCGGCCCAATCGCGGATCCCTTTTTCAAGGTGGATGCCGCGCTCGACATCGGGGCCAGTGAGGTCCTCGCGTTCGTAGGGCTTGCCAGCGAGCTCGGCCGTCATTCGCTCCCAGACGTCGATGGCTCCTCGCCACGGGGATAGCCCGAGGACCGCCGCGGCATCGGTGCTCGTCATGCGACCCACACGCCGAGGGTCAAGGTGGGACTCGTTCATGTTGTTCTCCGTTTAGACGAGGGGATATTTACCAGCATTGATACCGGCCGCGTCTAGGATGTAGACGTCTCCAGCCGCGATTGTGGCTACCGTCCATGTGCCGTCCGGCAGTCGGGCCGGGTGCGCCAGGGGGAAGTCCACGCGCAATCCTTCCGCTGCATTCCGTGCGTAGTCCGGAGGCCCATCGACAGCGAGCGTCGTGTCTGTCCTGCGCCAGCCGAGCTTGATCATGTCACTCGTGCTGATCTTGTTGGCCATCGCGTTCATCTCGTCCTCCTGTGATCGAATACCGTCCAGTGTCGGGGTCGAGCACCATGCTGACCCCGGTATCCCGCAGTCGTCTCAGCGCCCACTGCACCGTCCGCAGGGGCATGTGGGCCTCTCGCGCGAGGTCTCGCGGAGTCGCCGGCCCATTCTCCAAGAGCCAGGCGACCATGGCGAGGCTCTTCTCGTGGCGGCTCATCGCTTGAACGTCCCCCGGTCCGTCATCTCGCGCGCTCCCCAGGTGTCCACAATCAGCACCCTAAGGCTCGCGGACCCGGAGAGAGCGCGACGCTTGCGTTGAAGCGCGCCGGCGAACGTGCGGTGCCAGAATTTTTCGTTGCCCACCCACACAATGAACCCGGTTTTCCTCTCGATAAAGCCCTTCATGCCGTCCTCCCGTGTTGCTGCTGCGACCATGATCCTATGGTACTCTTTCTTGCGCGACGCGCAATAATAATCGACAAGGACACCCCTCAATCGGGTGGTGCGCCGCGCAAGATTCCCGTCAAACTCCCTGCAGATTCCCTGCAGATTCCCGGATCGAATCCGTTGTATGTGTGCGGATTTACTGTAGATTTAGTGACTGCGCAATGCGCAGGCAATGCGCAGGATTAGGGATCTAGATGAGCCCCGCCGCTACCCTTGGCGCGAGCCAGGCGAGAATTGCGTCCGCGATTGCATCTGCCGCAATCAGGCTCCGCTTCTCGCAGAGCCGCAGCGAGCCATAGTGGTCGATGAAGTAGCTCTCCACGAGCACGCACGCCTGGCAATCGGTGAGCTCCGCGGCGCGCAGGACGGCGAGCTCCTGGTGCACCACGCCCGGCAGGCACCCGGCATCACAGCGTAGGCGCATCGAGAGGGCGGCCCCAACGCGCTTGGCGATGTCTGCCGCGAGCTCGATGGATCCGACCGATGCCCGGTAGCTGGCGACACAGGCGAAGGTGTGGTGGTCGATCCTATCGTGGGCGTTGTGGTGGAGCGAGACGAACGCGGCGGCCCCATGCGCCCGCCGGCCTATCGCCTCGAGGTCGTCGCCACCTGGGACCTCGACCGCAACGCCGAGCTCGCCGAGACGCTGGCAGATCCAATCGCACTGGAGCTGGTTGAGCTCGTGTTCCTGCGGCACGTCGGGGGGGAGGCCGCGAGCGCCGGGCTTCTCTGGCGAATGACCAGGGTCCAGAACAACCCGCACGCCGGAGAACGGGTCATCCTCGTCACATGTGTCGCTCATGTCACTTTCCGAGGTCGCGTTTCGCCTCGAGTACCTGGCCTTCGATATGAGCGCGAATCGCGACCGTGGCCTCTTCCTCACCACCCACTAGCCGGACGAGTTCGGTCCATCCCACGGGCCCAAGTAGCTGTCTGGCGCGAGCGCAGGCAATCTTCGCCAGCTCCGCGCCATCCTCAAGCGATAGCTTGCCGTCCTGGGCCTTCGCCTGGAGGATTGGCCGCAGGGTCTGCTGTGTCTCGAGCACCGCGGCCCACACCGCGTCATTGAGCCGCGTCATCACGCCGGCGGCCCTGGTGTTGCTCACCTTGGCGTCGATGAGGCGCTTGACTGACGCCGAGGCCCACGCGACGAGCGCGGTCACGACTGCAACGGCTAGCTCGCCTACGTGCGGGAGGATTGTCTGGAGGATGGAAGGCTCGGTCATGGTGTGGCTCCTGCTGGCTGCGCGAGGACGCGCACCGAGCGGGTCAGGGAGTCGATCCGCCGTTGCGTCTCTCGCTGGTCTTCGCGTAGTTGCGTGTGCTGGTCGGCGAGCTCGGCGCGGAATCGGTCGAGCGTCTCGCGCATTTCTTTTTTCATGTTGACCTGGGCCTCCTCTATCTTGGCACTAAGCACCTGGTGCTCGGCGAGCGCAAGGGACCTGCTCTGACGGTCGAGTATCCATCCTCCGACGCCGTAGACGATTCCGACCGTTGTGACAATCAGGGCCGCGAGCGAGCCCCAGAACTTGACCCAATACTCAACCACCTCTCGGCGATGTGTGACCGGGCGGTCTCGCTCTGGCTTGGATGCTCTCTCGCCGCGGGGAGGACTTTCGTCAGTTTGGTCATCGCGATCAGCCATGCTCCACGACAGGGAAGGCGTCGCCCCGTCGCGCCGCCCGGGCACATGGTCAACCGTCGCATGCTCCCCGGCGTGTGTCAATCGGAGCTCTGCGGCGTCCACACGCCGCGAATCATGACCCAGGCGTCAGCACGCAGGCGGCGTACGCCATCCTCGCCCGTGAGCCATTGGAGCACGAGACGCTGGAAGCTCTTGTTGCCCGCGCAGGCCTGCGGGCCAGAGAGCTCAAACTCCTCGTTGATCTGAGTGCAGAAGCGAGCCTGGGCCCAGTTCTCGATGGTGCTCTGCTGCCCCGGCGTGACCTCGAGGCCAATCTGCCGCTCGGTGGAGTAGGGACGCTGAGCTTGCGCCGTCAACCCCTGAGTCTCGAATCCTGCAACCCAGCCCATCGCGAGCGCAAGTGACGTTGTCACGATATATACCTTGTTCATGGTAACTACCTCTTTCTTGTCGTTCCGTTGTTCCTCTGATTTAATCTTTCGGCTCATGACTGCGAGCCGGCGACCGTCCATGTGTTCGTCGCCGTGCAGATCTGAAGCTCGTTGACCACCACAGCGATGTCTCCGACCGCGCACGAGCTCGGCGCGGTATCCTGCGCTCCGAGATGCAGCGGGGCCGCGGATGGGCTCGTGGCGTCCGGCGTGATGACGAGCCCGACCGTTCCGTCTGGGGGAGTGATCGTCACGCTTCCGGTCGCCACCCATTCGCTTGTCGCTGCGGTCAGCCACAGAGCCGCGACGAACGCTAGAAGAAGCTTGTCTGTCTTGGTCATGTCGTCACCTCACAGTTGGACGCATTGGAGCCCAGCTCCGATGTCAGTGCACACGCACCCGTCTCCAGGGCAGCAGTCATCGGCCGTGACGCATGCGCCTCCCACGGCGCTGCACACGCACGTGGTGTTGCACACGCCGAACGAGCAGCACACCGGGTCGCCGTCGCACGCCTGGCCATCCGCGATGCACCCCTGGTTCCCGACCACGGTCCACGTGTCCACGGCCGTGCAGACTTCGAGCTTCGTTCCAACCACGGCGAGGTCACCCACAGCGCAGCCCGTGGGAGCCGTGTCCTGCGCGCCGAGGCGCATCGCTCCCTTGCTTGGCGTGGTAGCGTCAGGCGTGACCGAGACGCCCGCTGTCCCGTCCTTGGGTGTCACCGCGAGCTTGTTGCCGAGGACCCACTGCGAGCTCGCGGCAGGGAGCGCGAGCGCCAAGAAGGCGAGAAGGCCAATCGTGGTTCGCGTCATGGCGTCACCGCGTTGACGCTCGGAGCCGTGACGGTCGTGTAGTGCGCGACGACAGCGACCTTGCCTGCCGTGCAGTTGCCGCCCGCGAAGGTGATCGTCACCTCGCCAGCCGCGAGTTGCGGGTTGCCCCAGTTCGCCGTCGCGTCGCTGTTGTCGGTCGTGGCGCCGAGCGTCGCTGTCGCTTCGACTCCATACAGATCCGCGTCCGCACCGTCACCAACGCTGTATCCTGTCGAGCCCGTCAGAGCAGTCGTGATGCGCGTGGTCACGCCATGCAGGATCGCACCGTCAGGAATGAGGCTGGTCGTGACGAGCGTCGCGCTTCCGCCGCCACCTGCACAGGTCAGCTCTTCCTGGGCACCCGTGCTGCTCGTCTTCGCGCCGAGGGTTCCTACCGTGTGCGCGAGCATGTCCCAGGTCAGCGTGGCGAATTGCTGCGGGTCGTTCGCGTCGCTGGATTGGAAAAAGAATGTTGGATCGTTCTGATCGGCGTGGGCGAAATCTGTATTTCTGTCTGCATAGTCACAAACTATAAGTGACTCGGTGTCTGTACCAAGGCCAATGACAGCACTGTCTGGTGTTTGATCCGTTTGAAAGCCTATAACCAGATCTGGCCCATTCCCAAACACAGCTTCTACGTCATCCGCAAGAAGCAGTTGCGTCATGCCTGTAAACGCCAGCCTCTCGCTGCTATCGATATTCATACAGACGTCCGTGCTTGTTGGGTTCGCTTCCCAGCACACACTCTCCGCATTCCCCAACCTCACAACCCCCGAGTCTGCGGGGTCGGCGGCGGTGCTTTGGAAGTATGGTGCCTGCACCGTCGTGTCGAAGTCGAAGCGGTCCTCATCCTCCATGTACGTGATCGAACCGTCCGCACTCTGCCCGTTGACGTCGATACGGTAGTCCACATCCGCCGTGCCTGTGCCGAAGCTGATCACCGTGTCGTGGATGTCGAGCGTTGCTGTCGCCGCGCCGGCATCGTTGGGTGCGGAGATGCGCAGGTAAGGATCTCCACCATGGATGGTTTGGATGGTCGTCTCTTGTGGTGTCGTAGTGTTGTCGGCAACAAGACTGATAGCCCCGGATTCGCAGGTAGTGCCACAGTCGAGAGCATAGAAGGCGCTGGCCCCATTCGCTGAGTAGCCCGAGGCAATAACCCCGGTCGAAGCACTGTCATCTGCGAGCCGGGCTTCCATGTTTGCGGCGTTGCGCTTCCAAGCTGGATAGGCATTGGTAGTACCGCTGATAGCCACCACTGAAGTTGCCGGGCTCAGCACCAAGTCGCCCTTGCCGGTTGTGATGACGCCGTCAGTCTGGTCGTGGGCAAGAGATAGCCATTGGGTGTTGTCAGTATCGGGGTCTACTGCGGAATGGATCCATAGAGTGGGGTTGGTCTGCTGGACATGATCATAGTCACGCCCCGAATAGGCATATGTGCCGTAAACCAAGTTATGGTCAGATCCACCACCCGAGATATCGGTGCTGATCAACGCCTGTTGGCTTGCAGTGGTGTTTAGTTTCAGCCCGCTACCTGCAGTCGAACCGATCAGCACGCTCCCTGCTGTGGTTTGAAGCCCCCCATAAGCCACCACTGCCCCATTGTAGTCCACAGAGAAATACTTGGCTCCGTTCTTGTATAGACTATACCCATATACACCACCACCCCAATGGGTGTGACTGGTGTCCGTCAAATTCATCTTTATGCCTTGATAGTACATAGTAGGATCTGCCGCTGTGGGATCATTCAAAGTCTGATTCACAATCAACGCCGCGTCGGCAGTTTGTGCGGCCGTCAGTGTAGGCAGGTCCGCGTGGATCGTGCCCGCGTCCACCGCAATCTTCCCGCCGGTGGCGTCGTGCTGGAGGTAGAAGCGTTTGAGCTTCTCGTCGGCGGTACAAGCGGTGGGAGTCGCGCAAGGACCCCATTGCATCACAAGGGTTGGCGTTGTTTGATCTGGTATACCAAAGTCAACTCCGTTTGCAGCACCATCTGCTATGAGAAATGTTCTAGAATTGCTCGACGATCCATTGAGCCCAAGGGTGAACACGTTCTTGAGCGCTGGTACTGAATTGTTGAATAGATATGGTGATCCCGAATAGCCCGCCGTCCCAAAGGCGATCGAATAATTATCCGCCTGTCTGATGTTGGTATTGAATGCGAACACGTTGGTTCCAGACGTACCACTTTTCATTGCTATTACGTTTGCCTCGAAGTCTAGATCGAAGCAAACCTCTTCCGGGTTCGTCCCCCCATTCCCCCCGAAGCAAATGTCGCCGTCTGCCGTGTTGGTGACGTACTCGCCGTTCTGGCCAGCTACTCCTGCGACGAGGGTCCCAGCGTAGTTGGGGACGGCGCCGACCGAAGCAACGGTGAGCTGCGAACCGCCGACGAAGGGCTTGATGTCGATTCGCCCGTCTTCGCCTGCTGCGGTCGGGTCCACGTTGATTGCCTCGAGTCGCACGAATTCCTGGTCGGCGGCACCCGAGTCCTTGCCTGCGAAGATGACGCGCCCGAGCACGTCCGCAGCTAGTGGAGACGCCGAGTTGTGCGCGAAGCCGAGGGTCGGCCCGAGAGCGCCGTCGTCGGCCAAGGGGAGGCTCATACCAGCCCCCTGCGTGGTCATGCCGAGCTCTTGCACCTTCTTCTCGGCTCCTCCGATGTAGGCCCACGTGTCGAGGCGGAAGTCCTCGCTCGTGGATGTCGGGTCAACCAAGACGCCGAATTGGGAGCCGTAGTGCTGCGCGTTCGCGGCGCTGTCGGTGGAGTAGTATTGCACGCCACCGATTCCATCATCGGCCGTAGGCGTTCCGTCCGCGTAGCGGAAAATCATCGTTGGGCCTGTGACTCCCGTGGCCGTGGACTGCAGCTCGAGATAGCTCCCTGCTCCGCTGTCGAGCGAGGCGATGACGTCGCCTGAGCCGTTCGGGTCAATCGTGAGGTCCTCGTTGGTGTTCGTCACCACAAACGAGTCCGCGTCCGTCCCGAGGATGATGTCGCCGGTTCCGTTCGGTGCGAGCTGCAGGTGCTCGTTTGTCGCGGTCGTGATGTCGGCCGTCACGCCAGAGAAGATGGCCTGAACGGCCCACGTCGCCGCCGCGGTCGTGATGAGGCACTGCGGGCCGGCCGCGTTGAGGTAGAGCGCGGTCTGGTCGTCTGTCCCGTTCTCCCAGCGCGAGTCCGAGTCCGCGTCAAGGTAGAGGTCGAACCCGAGCATCTTGAGGTCGCCAGAGAGGCCGCCAGCGGTCAGGAACTCCTCGGCGTCAGGGTAGAGTTGAGGCATCGGCTCGGCGATTGCGCGCAGGCAGACCGCCAAGACCAGGGCGGCGCCAAGCACCGCGATAGCAATCCCGAGCTTTCGCAACATGTCAGTCTCCTTCTCCTTCTCAGTGCCCGAGCAGATAGCCGGTCACAGTGATCTTGTCCGTCGCGCCAGGCGAGCCCCCGTGCGCCACCACGCACGATAGAGCAGCGTATCCCTCGATTCGCATCCTCACGACCCACTTCGTATCGGCCGAGAGGCTCGCCGTGACGAAGACGCCGCCCATGTTCACGGTGCAGGTCCCGGTGGCCGTGGTGCAAGTCGTCGGCGAGAACGCGGCCGTCGCCACCGTGCGCCCGACCTTGCACGTGGTCGTGATGGTCCCAGCCGTGGCCGTATAGTCGAAATAGTGCTCGAGCACGATCTCGTCATAGCCCAAGATGTCGATGTTGTTCTCCCTGGGCCCGACCGTGAAGGTGCGCGTCGCCGCCGCTCCATTGAGCGCCTTCGCATCGAGCAGCGTGCCGAGGTCCATGACGTAACGCTTGCCTGGCTCGCCTGCCGCGAGCGCAAGGTGCGGAAGAAGGAATGCCAAGGTAGCGATGAGTCGAAGCATGATCCAAGTCCTTTCACAGAGCATCGGTGACAGTCAAACCGGCTCCGTTTGTGGCTCCGGTTGCCTGGTCGAAGATATCGTTGCCGTGAGCGTTTCCAACCGTGGCGGCATCGTAGTTGATGCCATAACGCCCTTCGTCGATGATGTTCCCGGAGAACATGCAGGTGTCTCCGAAGGCGATCCAGATGTTGTCATAGGTATCTGCGTTCAACACGCAACTGTTGTTCGCGAACAATACACGGATAGCGTTCCAGACCCTGATTGATTCCCTATTCCTTCCTCCGACAGACAGGAAGTTGCCATATATCGTCGAATACTGAAGGGTGCCGAAGCTGATAAGTCCAGTATCGGTCGTCGCCGTTGCCTTGCCATGGACAGAGTTTCCGCTGACCCTGACATAGTCGCTGGTTCCCTCTCCGCGGATAGGATAGTCTGTGGCCTCAATCGTGTTTCCAATGATTGAGACATAGCTCGTGTTATTTAGATACACTCCGAGCAGATATCCGTAGATGTTGCACCCGGAGATTGTGTGTCGGTAGTTGCTCCCTGCCGCTGGGTTTAGCTTGATTGCGTAAGCGGACGACCCTCCAG
>Ga0316630_10000026_pt1 | contig 37005 bp, 47 predicted proteins | sample OWC_May_M1_C1_D6_FD_207658 | JGI IMG/M metagenome (GOLD analysis project Ga0316630, IMG submission 207658) | Wetland soil microbial communities from Old Woman Creek delta, Ohio, United States - OWC_May_M1_C1_D6_A | ecosystem: Environmental > Terrestrial > Soil > Wetlands | place: USA: Ohio...
GCGTGGACCGTCAAGCGAGACTATACCGTTGACATCCTTGGCCAGCGCTTCCGCGTCTCGCTTTAAGCGCACACCTCTTTGTACGACAATGCGCCCACTTGATACATAGTCTCCGGTCTTGGCATTTTTCCATGCCACAACTGGATGATCTCTAACTAACTCTAATGCCCTATCCATAGTCATCTCGGCCGGCGCAGCCTCGCTCGGAGTCGGCACACGGGTTGTCACTTCTGCCGGCGAGGTCTCGCGCGGGGTGGGCACTAATCCTACAGACTCAGTAGCAGATTTAGCATCGTCCCATCCTTTGTACCATGCCGGTTTTAGAGCGGTCTCTAAACCACTCGGAGCAAGACGCGGATAGCCTTCTACAAAATGCCTCCAACCAATCTCAGATACTTCGGACTCTGCCTGTGTGACGGCACGCGCAGCAGTCTCGCCCTGCGTGTACTTCCCCTGTAGCCAGTTATAGACGGCCTCGTTCTGCGCATGCGATGTGTCCGCATCACTCGCGCCGGCCAGCTTCGCCAGCTCGGCGCGCAGGACTGTGATCCCAGCCTTACTCTGTGGGACGCGCGTGCCATCGTTGCGAATCGCCGTCATGATCGCGGCGCGTGCTCCGGCCCGGTTCGGACCAGACAGGGCCATGTCCCAATCCAGGCGCGCACGTCCGCCGAGGCTAATCATGATCTGTCGTTTAACATCTTCGATGTGCGCCGCTTCAAGCGAGAGTAGGTAGGCGTCTGCCGCTTCCGGTGTGATCTCTCCGATATTTTCGAGTAGGGGTAATCCACCTTCCGGCATCATGCCAGCCTGTGTTGGGCGGAGCTGCCCAAATTCAGGCACGGGGCTAATGCCTGGTAGCGGTTCTGTTGCAGCCACCTCGCGCGGCACAAAGGCGGACTCTGGCGCGCGCTGCGGGGTGCCGCTGAATATCGGTAACTCTTCCTCTCCAAACATCAACTGCTGGCCGGCTGGTGGTCGTCCGCGCTGCGCGATCGTCTTCGTCTCGGCTTCGCGTGCCAGTTGCTCGATCGGCGTTGTGCGGAATGACTCAGCGCGGACCTGCTCCGGCGTGCGTGGCGCAGGCTCTGCGACGGGCGGCTCGGGCCGAAGTGCGGCGATCTCTTCCGGGCTGTGTGCGACGGCCGTAATCGCCGACTTGGGTACAGTCACTTCCTGGCCGGATGGGACCAGCAGGCGCGCGCGTCGATCGTCTACTATCTTGATAACACGTGCCGGCGTATCCAGACCCGTAGCCGTGACCACTGATCCCAGCAGGTTACCGTTACTCACGTCTGGCCCGGTGAAGATGTCGGGCGCAATGTTGCGCAGGTAGGTGTACTTCCCATTCGCAACGTCATCTTTCAGCGCTGCGATGACACTTAGATCGACTGCCTCGCCGCGCTTATAAGCCCACAACAGGGCACCCTCGTAAGTCATCCCAGTACGGATCGGGTTTCCGGCGCTGTCAAATTCTCCGGTGTCCATCAGCGGGGAGATCTGCGCGAGCACAGGGAAGCCGGCGGCTTTGGCTGCCGCCAGTCGGCGATGTCCATTTGTGACCACGTACTGCCCGTTTATGTGCTGCACAACTTGGATGGGCGGCGCGTTGCGTCCCTCGCGTAACCACTCCGCGTACCGCTGGGCGTCGATGTCACGGCCATCATAGCCTTGCTCGACGATATGCTCTGTCGGTTGGAGCGTGTTTGGATCGACGAGGCGTATCTGTTCTACCTCGTGACCGTATCCTCCGGGGATCTCATCCCATAACCATTGGCCTGGACGCAGTGTCAAGCGCTCGTATAGGGTAGAGGGCGTGGTCCTACTGCTGGCGATCTTGATGTTCTCAGGGGTGAGATACTGTCCGATGTCCGCCGTCCTCAATCCGCCCGTGCTAATCATCTGGTCAGGCCGCAGCGTGTGCGGCATGTCGGTCAGCGGATAGGCCGGCTCGGTCTGGACTAGCAGTCTCTCGTACACTCCGCGCATGTCGGGCGTGATGTCGATGTCGATGTCACTCCCAAGAATACGCTGATAGACCTGCACGATCCATTTCTTAAAGCGCTCAAACAGCCGGCGCAGTTCAGGAGTAGGCGCGTAGCCATCGGCCAAAAAGCGCTCGAACCCGCGCGCCCAATCTTCCTGTGCTCCGACAACCAGACCCTCTCGGATGGTAGCCGACCGATCGATACCGGACGACATCAACTCATCGCGCCCGTTGTACACTTGGAATTGCCCGGCGTCTTCGACGAGACGCCAGTCCTTTGGTAGCCTGTCGCTGGTGGCGAGCAGCCGGCCATCGACTAGGGATACATCAATGTCCCGACTTGTCTTGAGCCAGTTCTGATAATGACCCAGATCCTGCCGGGCCTGGTCGTCCACCTTGGCGGCATCGAAGAGGTCGTACAGGAAACCGTGACTGACTTCGTGTACAAACGAGGTGATGTCACGATTCTTGAAACCGGTGACCGTGCGCTGCCAACCCTCGCGCAGTTCAAACGCGGCCTTGGGCTGGCGGGCCTGCTCTTGGAAGAGTGGGACACCCTCACGCAGCACACTCTCACGCATGGCCGGCGTGATGTCGAGGGAGTGAACTTGTTCGACTCGTGCGTTTTTGCTGGCTGCGGCCAGTGCTTCCGCATGTGTCTTATAGAACGTGACGACATCTGATCCGTCTTCGTTGTACTGACGCAAGCGCCAGGGTTCTGCCGATCCATCTCCGAGATCATCGATCTCATATTCCCCGGTTCTATTCGGAAGAACTTCTCCGGCTGCCTGCCTGGCAGATTCAAGCGCTTCACTGCCAACTTGCGATCGTCCTACCTCCCACTTATCGCCTAACTCATCGACTCGATAGACCGCAAACTCATCGCCCTCGCGCTCTAGTGTCATGTTCTCACTGGCGAGATATTCACCATCTGCCAGCCGGCCGATTTCCCTTTCTCGTTCAGGACTGTGCCAATACGCAGCGTCAACATTTTCGGGCTTAGTGCTTACGGTTGGCCTAAACACATCCTCGGTGACTTCTGTTTTCTCGATGCCGATGCCAGAGAAGAGGCGGACTTTATTTCTGGCATCGTTTGGTGTATCGTAGAGGGCTATCGCGCCATTTTCATGGCGTAGGTATGACCCATCCTCAAGGACGACTCGATACTTGGTGCTCGTGACCGACTCAATTTTACCGATAACCGTCTCGCCAACCTGCGCGCCAAACTTCTTGCCAAACTTATCGGCGTACTTGGGCAGGATGTCATCATAGAAACCCTTCATCCCCTCCCCGCCGACAGACAACTGTGTTCCTGTTAGACGCTTATAAGAGTAGGGGTATTCTGTTGTAACATATTCATTACCATCGCCGGCCACAATGCGCGCCGCGATGTCCTTACCAATGTAGTTCTCCAGTTCTTCCGGCGTGAGCGGTTGCCGATTTGCGAACGTGCCGCCTATACCGTCTGTTGTTTCATAGGTGACAATGTACTTTCCATCTTCTGCTGACTCATAGTTGATGTGCTTAACCCGTTTCGATATGTCGTAGCGTTCGGCCTGCTGCGCGCCAGTTGTCCACGCAATGCGATCGTACCCTTCCTCGGCGGCCAGCCGGGCGATGCGCCGAAAGGCCATCTCGTGCCAGGTCTTGGCATAGGGCGCCTGCGGGATACCGCGATCTTTGATCCGATCTAACTCCGATTGCAAGGCGTATTGTTCTCGTCCGATCTCGCCGTCGCGCACATTAAGATTGTCGTGCAACCGTTTCAGGTCGGCATCAGGCCACTCGTCTTTCAGCCAGTCCCAACCATACTTTCCATACCGAGACTGATCGATGGTACCGTTCTGCATTTCGCGCAGTTGTACCTGCTGGCTGATACCCGCTAAGCGTTCTTCTTCTAGTGCAGCCAGTTGAGCAGTAATCGCCTGTACACGTGCGGGATCAACATACCCCTTCGTTCTACCCTGCTGGTGCCAGTCGCTCTGAATCTCTTCGATGAAGAGAACCTTCTTTCCGTCTGCATCAATCCGATCGTCAAGGCGGAAGTGGGCCAGTAGATTCTTGCCGAAACGTCCAAAGTGGGATGACTCGTATTGCTTCATCAGCGACCGATTAAGATAGTCGGTCTTCTGATCGTAGATGCGCTTCCACTCCGGGCTATCTTCGGGTAGATCGCCGAGAAGTCGATTGAAGTATGCCACTTTGGCACTTTCAACCGTACTGGTATCCGGCATGGACATCAGCACTTCACGATAGTTCTCTCCGCCTGGCAGAGTATAGAGGTCGTAGATCGGAGTGGGCGCATTCACAACAGTCTTTTGCGCCTGGTTATATTTCCGCTTGGCTGACTGCGTGCTTTCATACAACGCACTTAGATACTCGCGCAGGCTATCGGCGCGTTCCTGCCCCAATCTCTTGACGAATGATAGGACTATCCCGCGCGGAGGATTCGGCTTAGCGAAGACTTCTACCAATCCACGGGCTGAGCTGATTGTTAGATCGAGATCGGCGACGGTGATCTCGTCAACAGCCTGTTTCTTGGCGAGGTCAAGCCGGCCTTCAAGCGTCGTCATTTCAGAGTAGTACAGATCGCGCTCATCAATGAGGCTCTTGGGGATAGCCCCTAGAGTTTGCTCCTGTAGTGCAAATTGATTAGCGTTCAGGTAATCCAGCGCTTCGACCTTGCTGACTGGTCCAGTCTGTTCGTTCAGCCAGTCGTCGAATCCGGTCCACATCATCTCGTCGGCCTTCACGCCAGCGCCGGCCAGCATCTTACGCAGTTGGTCGATGGGCATTCGCGCCGACATCTTAGCGTCCAGCGTGCGCGCCAGAACGGAGTACCAGACCGGGCCGATCGCCTGGGTCTGGAAGAGGGGCTTCGCGCCGAACGAGAGTAGACTGTTAGGGATCGTCTCTTCGCGCGTCCCGATCGTGACGGTCGATGACTCAGGCGTGATGGACTTGACGACTGCCATCTCGCCGCGCGGCGTAACCACGGCATCGCCAATCTTCCAGGCCACTCCGGGCACTTCGCCAACTGCCGGCATGGGAGCCTCGACCAGTGGCACAAGTTCCCCACCTCGCGCCAGGTCTTCACCAAAGAGGCTGTATTGCGTCGGCTGCCCGAACATATCCAATTGATCGACGGCGGCCCGCTGGCGTTGACCACGCTGATACAGGGCCTGGGTAATGTCTCCAATTCCGCCAGCCTGCAAGCCGTACCAATCCTCGGGAGGCCGGTTCCAAACTCGTGACCAGACCTGCGCGTGTGCGTCGAGCAAAGCCATTGACATCTCGACCTGATCGGCATAGTCCGGGCTGGCCTGGTCAAACCAGCGGCTGACTACCTCATCAAGATAGCGCTGGCGTGTCCACGGGATAAGCGGCACGACATCGCTGGGGGCCGGATCAAGCAGGGCTTCGCGCGCCGTGACAACCTCTGCCTCCTGCTGCACTACGCGCGTCACATCCTCGACGGCAGACAGGGCCTGCTCGTTCAGGATCTCAGCCGGCGTTGCCTCAGCAAACATCGCGGCTCTGGCTTCGGCGTCGGCGCGTGCCGCTTCAAGGCGCGTGTTCATAGACTGCGTTGCTTCGAGTAGTGGCACATCCTCCATGTTTTCGTAGGCGGATAGATAGGCCCAGTCTGGATCGTCGATGTGCGCCTCGTTTGCCAGTCTCCGATCTTTGTTGACGGCATTCAATAGATGCTTGCGGCCACCCTTCCAGCCGGCGGCACGCATGATCGCCGTGTCCATCGTCGCCAATGACGGGGGCGGGACTGTGCGCAGGGGTGCCACTTCGCCCGGAGTCGGTTGTGCCCAAGTGGGTATCTCTTCCATTCCGGCCAGTGGATCGATCATCGTCTCGGCCAGTTGTGCCTCTTGGGCAGCGAGTAGTTCATCAACCGGGATAGCCTCGGGGGTCTCGATGGGCGGCAAGCCAGCGGCTGCACGAGTAGCGTTGACCTCCGGTAGTACCTCGATCGGGGTCGGAATGTGGACCGGTGTCGGCAGGTCTGGCGTGCGTTCCGGGTCGAATACCTCACGCGCATTGAGAGTATCGAAGTCTGTCCCGGTAACACTCATGGGCTGCTCGACTGGTCCGGTCTCTGGTGCCGGCGTCACGGTCGGCGGTTTGATGGGCATCACATCCATTACCCGGTGACGCATGTCGATGTTGCGGATCATGATGTCCCGCCGGCGTGCCGTGCGTTCGGCATTGAAAGCCAGCCAGCGCTTGGACTTCTCCTTAGCGCTCTTGATATTCTTGATCGACTCGCGGAAGCGAGAGACAGCGGCCATGTCCTCCCGGTTGAACTGGCGCACGGTGTTGCGCCAATCATTGAAGGCGCGTCCGGTCTCATCGCCGAAGGCACGCGCAAACTCGGCCGTCATGTAAACGTCTGTGCGCAGCGCAATCGCCGCGAGGTCATCTGAGAGCGTGTTATACAGGGCGTTGATCTGTTCCTGTACCCTGATCCATTCCTCATCCGACTGCCGCTCTGGCCGTCCGAAGAACTCCGATCGAATCCGATCGCGCTCGGCGATAAACTCCTGGGTCTTCGCCCGCTTCTGTCGGGCCGCCGTTAGCCAGTTATCACTCAACTCCAACCCGGCATCTTTCAGGCCGGACTCGACCCCGCGGTAGATGGCATCCTCATAGTCGAAGTAGGTTTGCCAGGATGAATCATCCGCCTCTGACAATTCCCGCTTCATCAGATCCCGAATACCCTTGTTGCCCTGCTGGTTGATGCGCTCCCACTCCACGTCATGACGGGACATGGTTTCTGAGTAGGTATCGAACAGGCGCGTTTCAATATCGTCGATACTATCCAGCGCCGCGCCCACATCGCCCAGCTTCATCACCTCCATAGCGTGCTCGCCAAACTGCGCGGCTTCCTCGCGTGCTGCTTCGTGGACAGCCTTCTCGCCGGCAGCTTTGATGTTGGCGAATGCCTTGCGGATGTGACCCTCGGTCGGTTTCTCGGGCAGCTTGCCCAGCTCGGTATTGATTGTGCGGTCGAGGCCATCGATCTTGAACAGGTCTACTACCTGCTCTTCTGGCATCCCCAGATCGCGCGCCGTCTCTTTGATGTACTGCTGCATCACGGGTTGCGGGGCTTCGCCGAAGACTGCCGCATTGATCTCGCGCGGGTTTGCTCCGGCTTCGACCGCTGCATACACCCACTCAGGATCGATCCCAAAGCCGCGCAGTTGTTCCTCAAGCGCCGGCGGCATCAGGTCGATGCTCTTACCCTTGCGCCAGTTGGACGCATGGAAATCAAAGAACCCTTTGACCACGGCGCGCGCACTCTGCCACTTCTCCACCTTCTGCGCCAGGCTGGTGGCCGGCATCTTGGCTGAGATACTATTACCCAGCCGCGTAATCTGCGCGAGTGCATCCTGTTTGTCCATCCCCTCTAATAGGACATGCTCACCACGCTTGTAAGCGACGGCCCCCCAGTTGCCGGCGTCGTTTGCTAAATCGGTCAGCTCGGCAGCGCCAATACCAGAGCGCAGGCGCGAAGGATCAATGCCCATGCTGCGCATCCGCTCAATGCCGGCTTTGATGTTGGTTAATCCCCAGACCCCACGGGCGAACATCGTCGCCTCGCCGTTGAAGACATTGTTGACGAGGTAACCAAGATTAGGACCCATCAGTAGCGTAGACTCGATCGCCTTTACAGCTCCAGCCAGACGCTGCGCGAAGCCGGGCGGCTGTACCTTAAACGTCTGAGCCGACCACTTGCCGGCATTCTCCATCATGCGCGAGAAGATCGCAGCCTGGTACTCTTCGGCAGTAAACGCCTGGCGACGGCCCATTGCATCGTACTCACGGAAGAGACCACGAATCGACTGTAATCCGTCTGCGTCAATCTCACTCGTACCGATCTTGAGAGGCGCACCCGTTGCCGCAGCAAACTCGGCGAGCACGCCGGCAGGATTTTCCTTGATGCGGTCGAAGACTGCAGCCGGCGTAATGTCTAACGCTTCGGAAATCTGATTGATAAGAGCCGCATACGGACGACTGGCCTTCCAACCGGAGAGCAATTCGTCGTAACTCTCCATCTCGCCCAGCGTCTGGCGATAGACCTTGCCTTCTAGGGTCTCCTGTATCTTAGAGTAAGCCTCGCGTCCTGGCATGGCGGCCGGCAGATCTTCCGGTCGCGCGCTGATGGTTGCCTTGACGGCGGCTGTGATGTCATCGACGTAGTTTGGATCGCCGATCGTAAAGCGCGAGTTGAGGTTTGACTGGTAGAAATTCAACGCCTGGTGCATCGTCTCTTTGGCTTCGCTCATCGGTTCGAGACGATTCAACTGATACCACTTCGGCGGCTCGTAGCCGGCGCCCTCCGCCAGTTTTACCAGCGTCTTTGAGAGTAGCACCTTTTGGAGCATGTTCAGATCGCGCGCGGCTACAAAGTCATGGCGGAAGGGTATCTCACTTAGCATGATCCGCTTGTAGTTTTCCAGCGTCTTGATCAATCCGCCTTCGTAGGCAATCGCCGGGAAGGGGAAGAGGTCTAGTTTGACGCGGCCCTGCGTGCCCAGGATGCGCTCGGCCAGACCTTCACCACCCAATCTACGGACAATGCCGGCAGCGCCGCGCTGAATCGAACCCAGCGGTAGCGCTTCGGGCGTCATCGCCAGGGCCTTAGCCATACCTGGATCGTTGGCGTACTTGGCGTACAATTGCAGTCCACCCCGCTGGGCCTTGCCTACAAAGTTCAATGGATCGAGGAAGATGTTAAGCGCGAGATCTCGGATTTGACCCGGAGCACCAAACGACCCAGCCACTAGGGCCTTAATCTGATCCGGGTTCTGGCCTTCGAGAATACGTTGACGCGCCCAGGCCAGGGCATTGACACCAGACATGGGGGCCGGCCCGGTATCCCAATCGACAAACTGTGACGTGGGGGATTCCATGATCCCATACATCGGCTTGCCAGTACGGATCGAATCGAGCATGTGCTGCACACCGAACACGCCGCGCACATCGAGCGGGGTAGCGGCATAGGTCAACTGTGCAGCGTCCCAGGCTGCGCCGAAGTTCTCGGCGAAGGTTTTGTTCTTGTCGAAGGAGTATTGATCTGGGTTGATCGCGGCAGCCAGACCCTGCGCACTCACGCCAATCACTCGCTTCACAGTCTCAGCCGGCGCATTGAGTGCGAGCAGGGCCATGCCTGGGATCGTGCGGTCAAATTCTTTTTGAGCCGCGTATAGTTCTTCGGCGGATGCAGCACGCTCGGCGAGTTGGCGTTGTTGTTCGGCCTGCACTAACATTGCGCCTGTGCCGATGGCTCCGCCGATCAACGCGCCGATCGGGCCGGCGATAGCACCACCCACCAGCGCCGAAGGCGCACCTCCGGCAATAGCGGCCTGTCCAATCTGCGTCAGTGGATTGGACATGAATTGCGCAAACCCTCCACGCAAAGTCTTGTTAGGGTCGCCCTCTGGTAAACCAAACTGCTGACCAGCCCCCACCGTATCCTCTTTGTACTCGACGGGCGGCGCGATCTCGCGCGCAAATAACTTGATCTTCTGGTAACGCTTGTTCCCTTCCGTGCGATATTCGATGTTCCAGTCCTTACCAAACTCGCCAGGATTGAAAACAAACCCACCCTCTGGATCTAGTTCATAGTCCTCCGGTCCGCGCAGGTCAAGTCCAGCGGCTGTACCAATGTTCTTGGCAGTCTCAAGCGCATCCGACACAATCCGTATAGGGCCGGCCGGCGCTTGTGGCTGCTGCGAGCGTATCTCGCGTACTTGCTGATAACGCTGGCGGCTCTCTTCGTCCGGGGTGATGTGCATTCGACCATCGTCGAGCACGCGCACCTTTGACTTTTCAAAGTTGACCCAGTTTGGTAAACGATATTTGAAGCGCTGCGCCGTTGTTCCGCCCGGGGGAGCCTTGTTAGGATCGTAGTATTCCCCTCCCTTGAAGCCGGCCGCCCAGCGGTCGCGCATCGCACGCATACGTGGGTCGGTAGCCGGCGGACCAAAACTGATCGGACGATTGGCCGGCGTCTTAGCCGGCGTCTTGGGCGGCTGTGGAGGTGGCGCTGTGTTAGGTTTTCCCTGTCCAACGGTTTGGGTTGGTTTCTGCTGTGGATTAGTAGCCATGTAATTGCCTTGCGCTATGTAATGGCGCACGCTCACGATCGAGGATGATCGAAAGCCTGATCGAAAATGAGGCGACCGCGCAGTAGCGATCGGTCGCCCCATCTAACAGACAACTGATAGCGGCTTACAACCGCCAATTATAGAGCTGTTGTAGCCAGCGGTTTTGATAGGGTGTGTATCCACCACCACCACCACCACCACCACCACCCCAACCAGGCCATCCCTCATCTTCATATCCACCACCCGTAAAGGCTGGCATTTGGGGAGGCTCGATCTCTGCCTCGTTGGGAAGTGGCGCCGGCGGTCCCTGTAACGGCGGTAACTCATACTGCTTCGGCGGCCATTGGGCTTCTGGCGCGGGCGGTCCAAACTGTGGCTTACCCCAGAACGACAAAGGTTTATCGCCGAAGAACGTCTTGAAGTCCTCTACCGTTGGCGCTGGGCCAATCCGGCGACCCTGATTATCAATGCCGCCTGGCTGCGGAGGCGTAAGCAGCGTCGAATGAATGCCCGGCCCGATGTTACCCGGCTCCCACCTGATCACGTCTGGATAGTAACCCGTGCCGGCCATTAACTCTTGCAGCCGGCCAGGATACATATAACCCGGTGGCTGTGGCTCGCGTGACTGCTGCGCGTTGGCCTGGGGGATGCGACGTGATACAGCCAGAGCCTGCTCAATAGAGATCGGCTGCGTCTCTGCCTTGCGGTTGAAGGGTTGCAGTCCACTCGTCTGAGTAAACTTTCCCTTGGGGGAGGCTGGTTTCGTGCTCTCGTCCAATTCAGCCGGCAAGCCGAATGACGCGCGCCATTTTTCAGATGGCGTTGTAGGTCTGTTGCCACCCGTGAATTTCGGCATCTTCGTTTGATTGGCTGGCATCGGAGTAACATTTGTCTGCTGCTGAGCCGGCTTGCTCCGTGGCTTCTTGTATCCACGCTGACCTGATCCCATGTCTTACCTCCTACTAATGCTGTTTAACGATCGCCTTCATGCGCTTGATGTTGGTCATCACGCGCTCATACTCTGCCGGATCTGCCTGGCGCAGAATCTCGGCCGCTTGTGGATTACTGAGGATGTCCTGCACTAGCTGCGCCCGGATGACTGGCGCGAAGAGTGCCGCCTGAAACTGCTCTTCCAGTTGGGCCGCTTTGCGCGTTACATCCATTTCAATTTCTTGCAGCATCAAGACATCAATCATGGTGCCGGAGCCTGTCCACGCTGATAGTTATAGTACAGCGGTTCAGTCGGTGCAGAGATGCGCTTACCTGGAACAAAATTGCTGATGTCAGTGTATGGCCCACGTCCTGGCGTCGGAGCAAAGAAATCTCCACCGATGCGTGTTCCATTGATTGGGTTGTTAGGATCTCCCGCAAATGCAGGCATCTGATATGCTTGCGCGCCATACTGCGGATACCACTGGCTCAACTTGCGAAACCAGTATGGGTTTTGGCCGGCGTAAGCGTATGCCTCGGGCGGTCCGCCCCAGCCGGGAGTATTACCTATTCCTAGAAACCCGCCTGTCCGTGCTCCAACACCTGGCTTGAGTCCCATACCCGGGAAGAACTCTGCATCTGTCTGTTTGGCAGCGCTGATAAATTGCGGATTGCTTGAGTACCATCCGCCTTGTGGTCCAACATCGAAGTAGTGTCCGTACTCGTGTCGCATGTCCTCTTGGATTTTGTACTCCGGCTCTCCACCCTGCGATTCTGGAAGCCAGTATTTTGGAGGGTATCCGATCAGATTCTCACGATCGTAGTATTGTGCTCGGCCTTGGGTCGAGTCGCTATACCTCGCCGGCACTGATTGCATTCTCAGTTGCGCCGATGGCGTGTACCAACCTCCGCCCAATAGTCGGGCACGCTGATATTCATGAGTTCGTGGTCCAAAGTTCTGTAGATTGTAACGATTGACCACGCCGGCCGCGAGCGGAGCAGCCACACCCTTAATCAGCGCATCGGCGACAGCCCCGGTAGTCCCTGGGATACGTGTACCATACATGCCAGCGCCACCCATTCCGGCCAGTAGTTGCCTGTTCCCGGCCAATCCACCACTGACCGCATTATACGCTCTGGCCGCCGGCGCCATAGCACGATTGGCTAAGTCCCTTACAGGAGCGAGCGCGCGGCCCAGGCCAGACCGTGCCGCAGGAGAAGGCGGGCCAGAGAAGCGGGGCATTGTCGGGAGACCACGCGCAGCCACACCACGCGCAGCCTGACCGGGCACAGGCCGAGGGGCATTGACCTGAGCGATATTCGTTGCGCCACCAAAGCGTGGCATTCCTACCCGTTGTCGTGAGATTTGCTCTGCTTGTGCCATCGTATCCTCCTACTGTCCTTATCGTATTTGAACCGGTGATCCATCCACTCTAACGTACAGGCAATGGCGCTTGCAGTGGAGCACCTGGGCCGACTTGTCCACCTGGCGGATACGCGCCGCCGGCCATCTCGTCTGTCACCTGGCCTGTTTGTTGCGCCTGCATCTGGGCTTGCATCTGCTGGGCAATCTCTGGCGGCAGACCCTGCATCTCGGGCGACTCGCCCACTGTAGCCGGCTGGGCCTGAGCCTGAGCTTGTTGCGCCTGCATCTGCTGTTGAAACTCTGCCATCATCTTCTGAAACTCGATCTGATCGCCGGCCTTCAATCTCTCAATGAGGCGACCCAGCTCCACATCCATCCGCTGCTCGGTCCAGATGTCCTGATCCATAATGTGCGTCTGGCCCATGTTCAATAGATTCTCGCGCACCCAGGCGCGCGAAGCCATCTTACCATTGACCAACATCAGCGAGACATTCGCCGCAGATAGCCTATCCTGTGGCAGATCGGGTTCGATCACACATCGAATCTTGAGGTTGTCTGGAATCTCAGACGGATCAATATCAACTGAGGTCATGTCACGCCGGTAGAAAGACGACTTATCACCATCCATCTTGAGCCAGCGCATGGACATGAGCATCAGATCGGCGGCAGCACGCCCCATCATTTCCTTGTGACTGACCAGCGGTAGGCGGCCGGCCTGTGCGAGCAATGAGATCGAAGAGAAAGGCATCGTCCCTTGCGGGGGAGCACCTAATGCCTGTGGTTGGATCGTGCTTGAATTTCCGAAGCGCTGCGCCAGGTCAAGACTGGTGAACAGATTCTGATCGACAATCTTCTCAACGAACGGGTTAATGTCCTCGTCCGGCCCGATGTCCACCACCCCGCCAGGCGTCGAGCGATCGATGACCAGCGGACTACCCTTCTCGGCTGTCTTGCGCTTCATCAGCGGCGATGAGCCTAGCGCATACACGAGACTGTAGATCGTGGTCAGTGACAGATTCTCCCGATACCACAGACCAGACTTGAGAAACGAGTACAGTAACGGAATGCGCTGTAACTCTGGCCGGTCATAGTCGAAGAGGAATGAGCCATCCGTGATCTGTGCGACGAACGGAATAAAATCAAGTCCGTGATCGTCCCATAGAATCTCTGCCCCCTCTTCCACCCACACGCCGCGCTTTTCCCAATCGTAGTAATCGACCAGCGTGATTTGAGTGTTGCGCTCGGTGAGCAGCGGCATCGCATCCTCGGCCAGTTTTCCCCACGTATCGATCACCTCGCCCCAAGTCGTGCGCTGTTTGACCACAACCCGAGACAACCCATAGCGATCGATGTCTGGATAGAACTTGGAGGGATCGTAAATCTTGTAGTAGTACGGGGTCTCGTGCGCCAGTGCCCGCATACGATTGATGGCGCCGCGTAGCTTGGCCTGTTCGGCATACTTCACCAGGTCGGCAGTCTTGGTGACGGATGCGCCAATCTCGCCGAAGAGGATAGCCGAGGTCGCCATCTCGTAATGGACCGGGCGCTGTGCTACACGTCCGCTGCCATCCCACATCGAACGGCACGCAACTTCGATCGCGTCGGCCGACGACTTGGCGTTGTCGTCATTCTGATTGTAGGGTACGGTGATCTGCGGCTCGGTAGCGGTCAGTAGACGGATAGCCCCGAGACTGCTGTTATGCGCAGACGGCGACATGGTAGGCTTGATCCAATCTGCCTTGGGCGCTTCCTGCCACTCCATATGATAGGCGCGACGAATCTCGTTATTGAACTCATCACGCTTAGCATATCTCGTGGAGAGCTGGATAGCGACGTGTCTGGCATCCTCGATCGTAAAGTCTGGCATGGGCAGATCCTATGAAACAGAAGCGCCGGCCTCCCTATACGGGGGGCCGGCGCGGGTAGCGATCCGGTGTTATGCTCAGTGTATCATAATGGGGGGATCATAGTCAACTACCTACCTACCTAACCTTTCGACACACCCTATCCCACTCAGAAGCGCTGTAAAATGTCGCCAGGTAGACCAATCATGGGTGTGTTTAGGTCAGGTAGGTAGGTAGCGGGGTTTCGGGTAACCCGAATCGAATCGGGTAACCCGAAACCCAAGTATAAACCGCAGTGCTCAGTGATCCATACGCTCGACTTGTGATTTGAGAGATTCTTTATACAGCCTAATCGCCCGCAGCGCACAGTTAGAGACATGCACTCTATCCGTTTCTCCGAACTCGCGGAAGAGGACAGAGCGGATGTAGTACGAATGCGGCATACGCCCCACCTCATCTGCCGGCACCTTACGCCATAGTTCCAGCGCTCTAGTGATAATGGGATCGTCGGCCTTGCTCTTGCGCCGGCTGCGTGCCATGAACGTCATGCGCTCGTCGTCGAGTTGAACCTTGAACTGATTCGCGCCGATCTCGACAACTGCGGCCATTCCGTGCATGGGGACATAGAACTGATCGCCGATCCGCAGTGTGATGCTTTCGTGTCTGCGTCCTGCGCCCTCTCGTTTTCCTCCGCTGCGACCGCTCTTACCTGACATGATGATTGCCCCTTGCGCGTTGGAGTCGCGCCCTCGTTTTGTTGATTTGATTATATATCCAATCATATCTAGGTCAATCTATTTCGACCTTAAATTTTTATCGAAGCCGCACTAGAGGACTCCATAAACGGACACAGCCGGCGCGCGCGCCGGCTGTGTCATTGCTGAGGTGATTCTTAGATTGTCAATTCAGATTGAACTCGTTCTCACTCAGCCAGAATGGAAAGACATGCTTGACATCCTGGCTCTCGATGGCAGCGCACAGGCGGAAGTAAGATTGAAATTGAAGCGGCTGATCTTTCTCAGAGATCGTCACTCGATACACACTGAGGATCGAGGCCGTTGGCCGGCTGCTGCTGACACCATTCGTGTGGTATGGAAATACATCATGATTCGTGGTGTAGTCATCATCTGGTTGCATGTTAGAAGTCCTTTCCTGCAAGCACGCCCTGCCCTATTCGTAGATGCTTGGCGAGTGGATCGTTGACCAGTTGCTCGCCCGGCTGCAGTCGTGGTTTAGGATTGATAGCGGTTAGGGCGTAACGAGTGCCGTCATAGATGTGATCGTCGGCGTCACTGTCCACGTCCTCCATGTTACCACTCTCGGCATACGGCAGTGCCGGCACATCTTCAATCCAGTTGACGCAGGTCTCAAACACCATCAGTCCTGGCCGACCATCAGGCAGGTCGGCGAGCAGGGTATCGATCTTGCGCTTCCCTATAATACGATTGTTGTCAGCCTTAGTCAAGTAGATCTTCTCGGCTGCGTACTCGTCGGCCGTAGAGAAGATACGTTTCTCTTCTGATTTCTTCGTCCACATCGACGGATCGGCGAAGGTGGAGGCGAACTTCTCGCCGGGCAGTGAGTTGTCGTGCAGCGCGCGGGCCTGCTGCCGATCGGTTAGGCCGGCTTGTTTGACCTCACGGTAGATATAGATGCGCCCAATATCCGGGTCTTTGGAGATCCACACACACGCGAACGGATTGCGATAGCCCCAGTCTACTCCACGATAGCGAGTCCAGTGGCCGGGAATATCGAACGGAGTGCAGACGTGCCGCTCGTGCCGCCAGGCTGGGAATGCCTGACCCTCGAAAATATCCCAATCGCCGTCTCGCCAGGCTTTGCCCAGTGCGCCAGTCAGGCCAAGTAGATAGTTGATGTACTCTTGGTGCAACCACGGATTATCACGATAAGTCGAGGGGAAGAACCGTGTTTCGGTCTGCCGCTTCTCGCGCAGCGGAATGACGTACAGGTTCTTGAAGTCAAGATGTCCCACTCCGCCAGGGTTGGAACTCTCGTACCATCTCGCGCGCCAGTCGCGCCGGCTCGTGCGCAGACTACCGCGAATCTTCTCACGCTTCTTGCCGGTGATCTGGGTGCCCTCTTCGAGGACGATGACATCGTACTCAATGCCGAGATAGTTATCGATGTCGCGCTCGGCATTGTAGCCGCCGATGAGAATACGCGATCCGTTTTCAAACACCACCTTGCCGGCCGTGATTTCCTTGGCGACGTTGCGGAAGACCTTACGGGTTAAGTCGTCGAACGATTCAGCCGCCTTCTTCATCACCTTACGCAGGAAGAGAGCCTTCAAACCTGGCGCCCGCTGACAGTCGTCTAGTCCAACCTGTGCCATGATCGCGTGAGATTTACCAGGACCTCGCGCGCCGCCGCAGGCTATCATGACCGGACCATCTTCCCGATCGGCTTCACGCGCCGCCGCATGGAATGGGAGCGACCAGGCCAGCGGCACATAGGCCGCCTGCCCAAAGTTTGCCATCTGGTCCAGTGGCACGCCGGCCGATATGGCATCCCCGAAGAGGATAGCACTCAGCTCAGGATCTGCGGCGATGTCCATAGGCTTTTTCTAGCATCTCGTTGTAGTTGGTGATGTTGACCAGTAACTCCCGGTCGGCCGGCTTGTTATCGGAGAACAACTCGTAGTGTTTGCCCAACAGTTCCAGCGCCGACTTGGCGTCGTACAGTTCGACCTTAATCCCCTTGTCGGTGATGGAAATACTCTTGATGAGATGGAGTTTACCGGCAGCGCGTGCGCGTTCGAGATCGATCGTGCTCAGCAGGATCAACCCATCCTCGCTGATGTGGACCTCACCGATGAAGTCCCCCATTGTGCCCTGTGCCATGTCGGAGAGACGCGCCAATACCTCATCAGCACTTAGCTTGTGCTCGGCGAGTCGCGCAGCAATGGCGGCCTTAACTGCTTGATTCTGCTTATTATTCCAGCCGCTTACCTCGGGGTCGCTGTAGCCGGCGCGGCGCGCGGCTTCGGTGGCATTCCAGCAGCGCAGATACTGTTCCAACCATACACGCTGCTTGTTGGTCAGGCCGTCAAGGTCTGGTGTTTCTTTGACTTCTGGGGCCTGGTCTGATGCCGGCAGAGTTTTGAGAACAGTCGCAATCGCCGGCGGGGTCTGGTGCTTACGCTTCCGTGTGACAGGTTTATTGATAGCGGGTTTCTTCGCGGTCTTCTTAGCGGGTTTCTTTGCAGTCACGGCTCACCTCAGAACCGCCGGCGAAAGCGTAGCGCTCTCTTCCTGCCGGTGTCCTATCCACCCTGCTCTGGATGGTTACTTCCCCTTATAAGCTGGCATCGCTCCGCGCAAACTCTTGCCGGATGAGGCAGCCTTTTGGAACTTCTTTTTACCGTACTTCTTCCGACCGATCCATGCCGCCAGCGCTTTTGGATCTCTTACGCCCTTGCGCTTGAGCGATGTGGAAAGATTCTTGAAGCCGGTCCACTTCGGCATAGACTTCCCGGCCATGTCTCTACCCCCTTACATGCCAGAGAATGGCGGCATCGATCCACGCGGTTTCCCACGACCCATCATCTTGCCACCTGGCGCAGCGCCCAGCGGGTTCTCTCCAAAGGCAGGCATACCCGGCGGCATACCCGGCCGGCCAGCGGCTGGGCGGCGCGCGGGCATGGGTGCCATCATCTCACCTTCCGGCTCTTCGGACTCTTCCTCTTCCTCTTCCTCTTCCGGCATCTCTTCCTCGCCGGCGTTGAGCTCTTCGAGTTTCGCCTGGGCTTCCGCCTGCGGCATTGGATCGGATTGCAACAGTGCCATACCCTGACCGACCGGAATAACTTTGAACATGGTTAGCTCCTAACGAAAACCGGACAGTGCGTCAAGCGCTCTGCCCGGTAGGGTTATCTACAGTCTATCACAGGTTAGGTGGTCAAGTCAATCTGGCATGTTCCAGCCACACGTCCCCGTGGCATGGTTCTGAGAGAGAGCACCAGCACATCACGTTCTTGCCGCGCAGTGGCGCGACCAATTCCTCTAACTCTGACGGCGACATTGCAGCGAGGTAGTCGCGGAAACAATTGACGGCCTGCTCGGCGGCCAGCCGCTTCGATGGTCGCGTTGCTAGAATAGTCGTTCCACGCACGACAACCCACACGCCCCCCGCCCGGCGAACCTTGATCGGATTCTGCCACTTACTAGGCCGGCCCACATAGACCGCACCCTCCGGCGCGCGCCAGCCCTTACTCCGCTTGCGTTGTATTCTGTTCATGGTTGGTAACTCCACAAATGACTTAGTAGATCCGCGGGCGATGGCGGCAGATACTCCGATGTGACTATCCATTGCATACTGAGCCATCACCTTCATAGATTCATGACCGAGACGAGAATCACACCACTCGATTCGCTCTGAGTAAAACTTGATCGCCTGTTCCTCGTGCCACAGGCACGCCTTGCGCTCGGCGGCGATTGCGGCAGCGATCACATTCACAAGCGCTCGGTACTTTGAGCTGTCGCTTGCGATCGGTACGTTGTTCTCGTTGATATACTGCGCGGCATATTGATCGGCGTTCATGGTTACCTAGACTCCACCTTCGTTATCAAGCGTCTGCATTTTTGGCACGTCACGTCATGTATCTCGTCTGGGTATCCTCGCCATCCTGCCGAGCGTCTACCTGGCGCGGAGCCGCACAATGCTTTTAGGCTTCTATCTGATTCTGGTACTGCGTGCCAGAGAGTGCCGGAATCTCGCTCTTCTCCATTCGCGCAGCGACCAGATAAGTACATCGCGCGAATTGTTCCACGCTCGGGCGTTTCGATGTACCGCCCAACAGGCCGGGTATCAAAATTGACCATTTCTATGGACTTGCAATAGCGGCATTCGTGGAGACGATAGTGATTAAGGTTCCACGTGGACCTATACACATACCATCCCCGCTTATGGCAGACCGGGCACGCTTCATAGGAGATTGCTGTCATTTGATTTCATCGTGGGGGTAGTAGTTTTTAGAGTTTCATTATAGACGCTGAGCAATACGAGATTTGTTGCTCGCGGCTCGATGACGATCTGACCATCAACAACCGCAACCCGCAATTGACCATTACGGATAGATACGGACATGATCTTATCGTTGATAACAAAGTCCACAACGTCACGGTTTTTAACGGTAATCTCTGCCATGATTCTACTCTCCGCCGACTGCGATCAGACTGACACGCGCTTCAATCCGGCGTAGGGCCTCAGCCCTCACGCGGAAGTCGTAACCGTAAACGGCATAGTCGCGCAATAGAGACAGATCACACGTGTCCCAATCTGGCGGGGCCGGCTCTTGGCGGGTTGCGCCATCGGTGAAGCTGGCCGCATACCGCACCCCATCACTGATCTTGCCCCCGGTGACCACGCGCGCGCCGATCCGCGCGAAGATCTCGCGCAGTGTCCCGGCCTCATCTCGGACAGATAGTCGTAGATTGTCACTCATGATGTTCTCCCCATCTTCTTGAGAAGTCTCTGGTAGTCTGCCTCGGGCATCAACAGCCGATCGCACGAGATGACAACCCATCTGCGCTTCCAATACTCAGTAGACCGATCGTTAACAACCGAGATGTGTCGGCCTGAGAGATGACCCGTAAATAGACGCAGACCACGATAGATAAAGTCAGTCGGGTAGTACACGGTCCACGCTGCAGACAGCAGAGTAGTCCGAATACCATTCGAGAAGTAGTCCAGATTGACCTTAGTCGTTTCCGGCTTGCGATAGCTGCCGGCCCAGTGGTAGGCTGAGACCTTAGAAAAGATAAAATCAGCCATATCACACCAGATCGATATGGTCGATCATTGCGCCTTCATCCCCGATCGAATCTACATCGGGATACGAGGCGACTACTTCCTCGGTCATGGCTACTACGATCCCGTCTTGGCGGGTGAAGAAGACTACATACACCCCCCCGCCGGAATCTAAGTAGTTTCCACCAAACATCTCTGCCAGTTGACGCGCCTTTTCTTCGCTCATCGTATGTCCCCTACTTTCCTGATACTGACTTATCGTTGATTTCGTCGATCGTCAATTCGCCTCTAACCATCTTGGACAAGAAGCGCTCACCGTCGGTGCATACCACGTAAGTAATACTCTTTCTCCAATTCGCCGCCGGGATCTTCCTTCTCAATTGGTAGGTCCTGCTCCCGGCGTGTATCAAGTTCCAGAAGGGCCTCTTCGATCTCAGCGTCTTCCAGAGGATTGCTATACTCGTCCGGCGCAGGCGGCACGGGGCGGCTCATACCGTTGGGATATTCGATAAAGAACTCATCCTCTTGTGGCTCTTCCGTCCAGTAGCCGAGCAAACCGTTAGGGCGAGAGCAACCCTCGTGAAGGTCCCCGGGGGCATACCCCAGACTAAGACGAGTGCGAGCGTTGCAGGCTACACAGATCACGATACGCGGTTGAGCACGCTTGACGATACGCGGCCAGTCCTGTTGTTTCTCTGCGTTTTCGATGGCGACGTGAGTCGCCCTCAGTAAGGCAAGACCGTGCATCGTATCCCCACGGCCAACACTCAGTAGTGGGATTTCATTCATGACCTCTTTCCAGCGCTTGAGGACTTCAAGCAACTCGTTCTCGGGCGGCTCTGGTACGGACAGATCGGGGTCTGGTCGTTCGTCGTGGTACATGGTTATTCTCCTGTCAGCTTGGGATGAAGGTTGTTCTCGCGCAGAATCTGGCACACGGCCACATAGCCGGCGCTGTCTTCCAGTGGCATTGTCCACGAGGCGGGCATCCCGTTAATCATCAGAGTGATGGTCCGCCAATCAGAAACCAGCGCATCCAACCATGCGCGCTGAGCATCCTCTAACGGGATGAGTAGCGTAGAGACAAGGGTGCCCGGAATGGCGTTGATTTGCGCTTTCTTGGCTTCAACCATTTCGTCAAAGGGAGTCATCTGTTACGCCTCTACCATCTCGTCCATATTCGCCAGAACCATCACGCGCTTATCCAGCGTCTCGACCCAGTACAGCTCGTCACACTCTGGCCGGACAGAGACTAGGACTTCCTCGCCGGCTTTGATGATCACGTCCTCATCTGGCGACGTGACATCACTCAACATACGGTAGCACAGGACACAAGGATTATCGTCTTGCGCTTGAGGTGTCCCATTGGGGAAGAGCGGAAGCCCAATCTCGTTGACCCATTCAAACTCATCGTCGCTGAGACCAAGATCGACCCCGATGAAATTTAGGCAATCGTCGATCGACTTGAAGTCGTCACGGATAAACGCGCCGTCTTTATACAGCGCGATTTTTCCGTCTTTGATGGTGTAGCAGATCTTGGGCAGGGGGATCGTCTTTTTCTCGATAGCCGGCGTGTGTGTGCCGAGTCTGACGATCGTGCCGCGCGCCTCGTTAAACGCATCCAGATCAAAGCGAGACCCGCATGAGCACTCGAACGAGGTGTACTCGGTCCCGTCTTCCGCCTTGCGGATATAGGGGGTCACTTCTTCGCAACTGTAATTGTGATTTTTCAACCACTCCATAAGAGTCATGTCAGACATTGGAAACCTCCGTGAATTTGTACACCCATTGTACACCCCGAGTGACTAATTGCAACATCGAGTTTCCTTAAATTTTTTGCACGAGAATATGTCAACGCAAAGCAGCGGCACAGTTCTGTGCCGCTGCTTGATTGACCCTCTAACCATTCGAGATTGTTCTATCCGTTGCGCCACCAGATACAGCCGATGCGCCAGGCTTCCCGCAGACTATACCCGCAGATGTAGGACCAACAGAACTCTCGCAGTCCGCTCATGAAATTACTCTGATGGTGATCGGACCGAAGCGATGTATGGAAGAACAACCAGCGGATAGGCACCAGGCCAATCGGCCAGAAGCGCTGATTGAAACGCCAGGCCAGACGCTGCCGGAAATTCTTTTTATTTTCTGCCGGCTGTTCACTCATGGCTTGCCTGGTTACGGAGTGAAACGGTGAGTAGATTCATCGGTCTGTGGCCGGTGGGCATACTTATCGATATGCTTGATCTTGATCGTAAACTCATCGTCCCCGCAGTCGATCTCGATCCCGAGCACACGCACACTGTTAATCTCTGTGGCGCGATCGTCGAGGGCCTGCTTGATCGCAGAGACCCGATCGCGCGCCAGAAGCATCGTTCGCTTAGCTGTTGGCTGACTCACGCTAGATCATCCGTAACCCAATGAGCACCAGCATCCCGCCGATAACGATCATGATCCCACAAACAATCTTGGCACTCCTGATGTAGCGCTGCCGGCGCAGCCGCCGGCCTTCACGCTCCCACATATTCGCGTCGGCCATATTATCCTCGATGCGGTAGAGGTCTTGTTGCTCGCTCAAATGACAAGGGACAAAACCAATAGCGCTGCTCCAACCCAGCCAAGATCGACTTGGCCGGTGTTGACGCCGAGCGCCTTCACCACGAAACAAATGAATGTCAGAACATAGAGAACCACATCAACGCTCATGTTACCCTTACCTCCTTCCTTTTTGGATAGACAGCACACTTCTTGGTGAGTTGGCGGCACAGGTCGCGCACGTGCCGCCGCATCGCCTCAACTTCTTCATTTCTGAGTTGCCCCCTGAAAGGGTGTATTCCCGTTCAGGTTGACATTACGCAGCGCATCCGTTAATTGAGAGGCCGAGATCAGAATGTCTGCGCCGCGCTCGGCGGTCGGCCAATAGGGATCGTTGTAGTAATATAGATCGGGACCATAGCCGGTGATCAGTATCCAGTGGGAAGACTGGTAAGTGGGATCAAACTTGATGGGCAGAGAAGGATAATGCACCAGGGCAATCACTGGCCGGGCGATGTCGATCTCATACTCGACGAGCGGTAAGATCAGCGTCCCGAATTGATGAACCAGATCAAGGCCGAAGGCATTCGCGGCCTTATCTAGATCGGCGAAGACAGTGTACGGATAGTTGGGCGGCTTGCCTGTGGCGCGGCTCACATCATCCACGCTGACCGAGGTTTTCCCGCGATAGTGCAGCCAACCGGTCACCACGGCCGCGCCGCAATCCGAACGGGTATAGTCGTCGTCCGAACGGGTTGTATTCTGTCCGACCCAGGGGACAGCCAGCCGGTGATCAGCGGGCCGTTCGGGAGCCGGCACAAACTGAATTGTGCCGTCAGGAAGTTCCACCTTGCGATACAGAATCTCAGTCATGACACACCGTCGCTTTCGTTAGACCGCGTTGGGGCAGGGCACCCCAGCGCCGCGCTGTATAGTAATCGATCTCGCCGAGAATGTGATTGCGGTCCATCCACTGGCGGGCGGTCTGGCTGCCGGCGCAATCAAAGACCATCAGTCTGGCATATCGACCGCGCCAATACACATGCCGAATCTTCCCGATGTTCGAGCAGTCGCGCTCGGCGATGTATCCGTCTACCGCTTGCCAGCCGGCCGGCAGAGTGTAGGCTGTCCTGCCGGTAATCGTCCGGTTGATCAATACCTGGTCGGTCGGTCGCCGATCGTACTGCGAGAGCGTCCCGGTTGTGCAGGTCGTCGATCCCAGCACAACCAGGGCCGCCAATAGATGAAGGAGCATTAGGCCGGCGAGAAGGTCGCCGTCACGATCGTCCCCTCCGGGTACCCATCGGTGGGCTGGGGGGGATTCAGGGTCACCACGCCAGAGCCTGGCGGAGAGACATTCACCGTCAGGAAAAACCGACTGACGGGCGGAGCGATCAACGTCCAATTCGCTTCGAGCGTATGATTGGCGTTCATCACGATCTGGCGGGGATTGCTCCCATCGCTCGCGCCGCCGTCCAAGTGCGAATGTTCAAACCGATACGTGACGGGAGGTGCCACAATCCCCGCGGCAATCCCTGCGGCAATCTCGGACACGACCCCACTGCGCACGATCGTTTGCCGCGTCGTGTTATCAGATGTCGTGCTGCTGCTGATGATGTAGAGATACGCACGAGTGACCGTGGGGTAATGGGCCATGATGTAGTTCATCCAGTCCACATACTGCAGCCCCTTCTCACGGTCGGGATCGGTTGGCTGATTGTTGGCGAACTCCGTGATAAAGATCGGCTTGCTCGCCGAACTCATTGGCAGCAGTGGAATGAAATTAAGCCCCTGCTCCTGGGTCAACATCGTAGATCGATTGGGCCAGTACACATGAGCGCCGATCGCATCGACGGCATCGAAGACCCCATGTTGGCCCATGTCGATCCACCACTGGGGGGTATTGGGCTGCGGACTCAGACCGGGACTGATCAACTTGATCCCGGCATGGTTGGCGCGCAGGATCGGAATGACCTGCAAGACCCAATCGATAAAGTCATGAGCGTCATCCGAGTAAGGCCACTCGGCGGCATTGCCATACGCTGCGCCTAAGTTTGGTTCATTGTGGATCTCGAACCAGACCACGCCGGCGGCCATCGCCTCTTGAATCGCCAGCCGCTGCTCATCGCAGAATTGGGCCGGCGTCGGCTTAGTGCGCCCTCTGAAATCGACGAACAGTCGCGTGATACAGTTTGCCGGCGGTAGCCCCAATGCGGCGACCTGCGCGTAATGGGCGGGCGGATCGCCAGTCAAAAACTTGTACCCGTTAAACTTCTGGGCCGCTGTTATCCCGGCAGTATCGCCGGTCAGCATCGGGCCAGGTGCAGCAGTTGCGTGAACTCCAAAAATAAAAGCCATGTCTCCCCCTTGTGCTGGTGTTGGATGGGTCACGATATACTCAGTCAGTAGTGGCACAGCCTCAGACAGATCGCTCTCGCCCGTACCATGATGATACAGCGCTGCGCCCAGGGCATAACGATCCTTCATGATCTCGGTGTCATAGTCGGCGACAACGGAGATGTACGATTCCATTTCGTACCCGGTATCGTAGCCGGCGCCCGGTCCAGCCTCGGTGATCGCCAGCAGCGGGCGGGCGTCGGGCGGCAGTGCCGCGTAGAGCTGGCGATAGCGCAGACAGAGCGGACTCCCCAGCATCGGACCATCCAGAGAATACTCATGCAGCTCCAGAATATGACCGTGCTCGACCGCGTATCGCATCATCGGCGTGTAGATGTCGATGTACACTCCGGCTGCCGTACCGAAGAAATCCGTAGCGATGGCGCTGAAATAGGTGTTGGTCTCGACTACCTCCCGGTGGTACATTTGGAGTGCGCGCAACTGTCTGTAACGGTAGCTCTCCATTGGGGTATTGACGGCCCACTGCGGCACACCAGACAATACCCCGTTCACCCAGGTCAGCAGCTGAGCGCTATCGGCAACATTGATGGGTGGCATCCCCGTGCTCCAACCGCCAATTGCCAACTTGATCCCCAGCTCGTCGGCGCGTTGCATCGCGCCCAGATAGAAATTGCACAGCCAGGTCAGCCCGAATACATCACTGCGGCCAGGCTCATTGATGATCGAATAGTAATCCGCCTCGTTCTGAATGAGAATGGGATAGAGCGTATCCACCCAGGCGCGGCCGGCAGCGATCGGATCGCCGCTGTACATATTGCCATTATCCGGCCCGAAGATCTGGGTCCTGAAAATGAACAGCGTTGATGGACTCCGCTCGTCGATCGTCGAGCGCAAATTGATGTCAAGTCCATAGAGGAAGGGCAGTGGCTGGTCAGCCGCAGCCGGAGCGCTCAGCAACTCACTCAGTCCGCTGGGGTGCAGCCCGCAATGGGTAACCAGTTTACTCATGTGCTTTTGCCCGATCTACCTGAGAGGATATGCCGCGCCGCCTGCTCAATCCGGGCGGCAATCTCTTCACGCCGATAGTTTTGTATAATCCAGAGCTTAACGGCATGGGGGTCGTCCGCCCCGTTGGAAATCTCAGACTCCAAGGACTTGACCACCTCGGGGACATTGGCGGATAACCACTCGTAACTTTCCGCATCGAGTGCGCGCTGTAGATCGGGGAAAACTAAGCGGGAGATCTTCTTAGCCATGTAACCCTCCTGTCGGCTTAGGCTGGCATATCAGGTTTCGAGAGCGGTCCGGTGGGTGCTGGTGACCACAATGGTTTTGCGTTGAGATGAAAGAGTTGATTGGTGAGAATATAAATCCCGTTCAGATAAATGGTATTCTTCCTCTCGGCGGTAATGGCGCGTTCCTCGGACATATGGGCGCGTTCCTCGGCCAGCACGGCGCGTTCCTCGGCGATTGCGCGCGCCGCGCATTCCTCGGTTAGTTCTTTCTCAATCACATCGAGCCGATCGGAGAGAGACTTGATCTGTGAATTAGCCAGCCCCATGACCTTCTCTGCGATTTGTGTCTTGAGGCTATCGGTCTCGACTTTCTTATGAGCCTCTTCGGCCTTATCGAGTGCCGGCTTATTCCGATTCAAGTAGATCTGATACGCAATTCCACACAGCGCAATGACGATTGAGGGCGTTGCGATCAAAAGGGATTCCAGTACATTCATGGAGTTTTTCGCTGCCGCTGCATATAGCTCATGACTAACCCGCAGACAATCCACATCAAGAGATCGACCACGGTCCGCGCCGCGCTGAATGTTGTAGCATCCGCTATGGACATCGGGACAAAGCTGACCAGAATGTAGAATAACAACACGGTTACGGCGGCGACGATCGGCGGCGTGTAAAACAGGGGATAGGGCGACCGGCGCATAACCATTAGCCAGACGGTGATCGAGATCAGGCAGAGCGCAATGGCAATGATCTGAAAGAGATCGTCCTGTACGATATTGCCAATCGTCATCGTATCCACTCCTTGACGGCCGGCGTTGGGCGGGGGGTTGGCTCCGATGTCGGCGTTGGACGAGGGGTGGGCATCGGTGTTGGCGTCGGACAGGTCCCGCACATGATCAGCGGCAGGTAGCGATACTGTAATGTACTAATCGGCGAAGTATCTGGGCGAATGGTCACACCCTGGGTTGGCAGAGTCGCAATAGCCAAGAACACACAGAGCGCTATTCCGAGGAAAATCAATTGACGCATGGCGCCTGCTCCATCTATACATGCAGGGGACGGTGGGGACTCGTCCCCTGCACGGCAATATGAATCCGCGACTCTACTTAGCGGCGGGCGGAGTCGTCGGCTTCTTGCTGGTGATGTCGTACAGGCCGGCCGCAGCCAGGCCCAACACGATACCGTCAAACGCGATCTGGAAGACCCCCGGGGGGACCAGGGCATAAGCGACGGCCGAGAGAATACCGATCGCCATAGCCGCTAGGGTCAGCCACTTTCCCGACAGGCCGAACTCCTTGACGAAGTTGACCAGCCCCAGGATGGCCGGCAGCAAAGAGACAATCAGAACAAAGTTCACTTCTGGTGATGTAGCGGACATGAGTATAGCTCCTATGGAATGATAGTATAGTTACGTCCGCTGAGTAGACTTCCCAGCCCCATCAGCGGTCTCACGACAACCACATAGATGACGCGGGCCAAGACCAGTATCATAAATCCTAAGAGGTGTCTCAGCATGGATCGTCTTTCTAGTGGGCTACTGCTAGTGTACAACAGATAGGGAGCAATAGTCAAACGCCGGATTGCCATAACGGATAGCGAAAAATTTAAGGCAATAGAGCATTGACTTACTGTATAGATTTGTAATACACTTGTTTTGGAGGTGGGCACATGGCAGAACAAACTCGCAGAACACCGTTGCAAGTCAGCCCGACCGATCGAGATCTGGAAAACATCAAAGTCATCGAACAGGCTCACCCTGAATTTGCAACAACGGCGGATGTGCTACGGCACGCTTTGGAGACCACGCGACGTGCTTCTGAGCGCGAGCTGCAAACGCTATCGGCGACGTAAATGAAAGCCGTGAGTGGGGCGACACTCACGGCCGGGGAAAGTCAGGCAGAAGATTCTGCCTTACACCCCGATCATACCACAAGGAAAAGGGGAAAGTCAAATGAAGATAAAGCAGTGTGTTGTAGTCATCCACGGCAAGCGCTGCACCAATCAGCGGCGACCGGGCAGCCGATCGTGTGGCTGTCACGGGAAGAAGAAATTCCGCTCAGTCAGGATTCGGCCACAGTCAGGCCCGATCTTCATCGAGGCAGCCTCCCCCTTATCCATACCAGAAGATCAGACTTACTCCGTCAAGCACGTGGATTACTCATATCCCGTGGTCGTATTTAATCCGGCAGTGGGATTGTTGCGAGTATCAAATCTACCTACCAATGCTCAGGAGCTGGGCGAGTTTGTCGCTCAGTGGCTGAGAAAACCAGGTCATATCCTAGAGGATGTCTACCGCATCGCTCCGAGCAAGATCCAGGTTTGGCCCGACGATTTTGGGTTGACAGCTATCAAGCTCCTTGAGCGTGATACTCCTCCCCCCGCCGGCTATCACATGGCCTTTGCAGGTACGGCACTGGTCGCTTTGGCGGTTCCAGAATGACCAGCATTCCACAGGCCACCCTCGACACCTATGCGGCCACTCCGGCGACCATCACCTCGCGCAGCGGTCACATGCTCTATGTTACCTATTCCGGTAAAGCGTATTCAGTCTCGACGATTTACTGCACGTGCTCCGATGTCGAAGCGGCTCTCTACCGCACTGGGCGGGAAAGCGACGACAGCTATCAGGCCGTGTTGGTCTGTCCAAATCACGGGACCCATACCTCAGCAGCTCTACCCTGCGGAAACCCGACAGTGCGCGGCGAGACGATCTCTCCGCGACAGGCCGGACGTATCTTTGGTTACTCAGAACAACTGGCGCGATCTGCGGCAAAGCGCAGCAAAGTCCCGCAATGGGGCTTCAACTCGAATGCCGGCTCTGGAACTAACGATCGAGAGTCCGGTTAATATCTAGTTAGCCCGCTATTCGGAGGTAGGCATGGCAGATATGCTTTTGGTAATTGGTTCTTCTCTTTCCGGTTCAGATGTGTCAGCGAAAGACCGTTCTACCATCTTTAATAAGGTCGAGGCGCATGTTGGTGATCCTGTTGAACTGTCTCGTGAGGCATGGCAGGCAATCACCTTTGCGGCGAAGATGGAATTTTTACGCCAGTGCCGCAAACAGGCGCGGGCTAACAAGCGCGTGCAGCCGACGCGCAGGGCTGGCAAGTCTGGTACATCAAAATCTAATGCGCGCGGCTGACGCGCAGACCGTTAGCCCGCTCGAAAGAAGGAAATCATGGAAGAAGAAATCAGAGGCAGGGGCATCAAGTTACACAATGACTATGCAGCCGCACTCGGAAGGCTGTTTGCAGAATGCCCTAAATCCGTGTTCGCCGCCATTGCTGTAAGTGCTCTAACGTGTGGCGGAGAGCAATTGCAGGACGCGCAATATCAGGTGTGGAATGAATGGCGCATCCTGCACGAAAATGGAATCGTAGAGCAGAAGCCCCCGGCGAAGCCAGAATGTGCGCCAGCCGCTTAATTCAACCGTTGGGCCGCAACTCTCTTGCGAGGATAAAATGATAATCTCAGCATCAATCGTGGTCATGGGGCGCAGGCTGTATAAGTGCGAGACGTGCGGAAAAACTATCTTTGCGTCTCACGTCCGTCTCTATGGCAGCGCAGAACAAGGCGATCCGCCGTTCGTGGTACGCATCCATCCAGAATGTGCAACCCGTGAAGTGCTCGTAAAACTTCAAGCGGCCAAACACCGCGTGAAGCCGAACGCCGATCATGCGTCGGTAATGTATCGGGTTAAAACTGCCGTCTCTGCTGTTGGTGGCGTCGGCTTATGCTAGTCCGTTAGGTGGCTACTTGGAGGCCAGCAATGTGCAACATTCAACTGTTAGGGCAAAACAATGTCGGAAAAGTGTATGGGTGTGAAACGCACGACCTGCGATTTGTAGTCACTTGGCGGCAAATGAACTCTGGGTCAGCGTCGCCCTCGCCGGACAAGTGCCCGGAGAACGCCGCCCAACAAGGGCGTGAAGACCGACCCGCTACGCCGCCGACAGCGCGGGATGAATCAAAGTAACGCGGGCGGCTTATGCCCGTGCCGTTGGGCGGCATATCATGGCACTACCACCAAGCAAAGAATTAGTATTCTGCATAACGTTTCACAAAAGCATCCACGCTGGACACGATGACGAATGGTGTATCTGGCTACGTGTTGATGGAAATCGTTTTGAGTATTACGGAAAGAGCACAAAGTCACATGCAGACGCTAAGGCAAAGGCAACCCGCATCGCTGCCAAAGGTAAGCGCATGTGTTCTTTCGTCAGTGAAGAAGAAATGAAAAAAGGGACTGCACATGAAGAAGAAAATTTACTTTACGCTTAACTCCATTGGGCGAAAGTTTGCATACCCAATGCTATCGGGACGTTCTTTGGTTGTTTCACAAAGCATCGCGCGTTTGTTCTTTGGGTTAGCAAATCTCTGCTGCCCAACACACTGGAACAGGAGGCCATAGATGATGGCAATTAGAAAAAAGCGGACAACCCAACAGATCGATCGGGCCGGCCTAAACGGTCGCCGGCGCTGGTGTCCATCCTGTCAAGAGATGATCGGCACGCAGCGCGGTAGATTCAACCAGCACGGATCAACTATGCCTGGAAAAGAAGTGTACTGCCGGATGAGCGGAGAGAAAGTCGGGGCGCCTGTACCCACAAAGCCAAAGCCTATGCCGCGTAGGAAGCACTGACATGCGCAAGTATTTCATTGCAGTTAAGACCGGCCTCAGCCAAGATCCACGCCATCAGAAAAGGATGGGTAATCGTATCTGGCTGTTCCTCTTCATCGTCGATCATGTGGATTGGGAAACAGGCCGGATCGATTCTTGGACGGACGAATGGGCAGCCAGTGAAATGGATATGTCCAAGGCGACGATCAAGCAGCAGCGCCAGGAATTGCAAACGCTGGGCTATATCACTTGTCAACAGCTCAAGCGCTGGCAGCGTATTACGGTGCATAACTGGCAGAATCCGCGCTCGGCGACACGTGAGATCATCAACAAAAAGCCTGTATTCGGCGATGAGTACAAGCGCAACCCCCCAAATATGGCACAGGCAGCAGTAGTCAAGGGTGATGGAATTACCTCCCCCTTGGCAGAAGAGGCCAAGGGGGAGGTCAAGGGGGAGGTCAAGGGGATAGGTAAATACCCCCCTCTTCCTATTAAAGATCAGATTGATCACATTGATCACACACTCAGTGGGTTTGAGGTCTGGGATGCTATTGTCCCTTATCTGGAAGCGAAGTTTAACGGCAGCTATGCGAGGCTAAATCCTCGTCTGCATTCGGTGGATGACCCGCGTATCTTGACAGTGTTCGTGAATGAGGCCGACCGGTATATCAAGGGTTCGATCGGGAAACTGGCGAAGATGGTCAGCGGTGAAAAGTGGGATGTGACGGTGACGGTCAATCCCCCAATCGTCTGCGGATCGACTCTTTTGCCAGTCCAGCAGCAGATCAATGCCCTGTCGCAGCGAATAGACCAGCTCGCCGGCGCTGTGCAGTGGGTAGACGGCGAAGACAAAGAAGCCTTGACGTATCTGGCCGAGAAGGACATCACGCCAGACCAGTTGGAGCAGATCTATCATATCGTGTACCAGAACTCTCCCAAGTTCTGGGCAACCCGGCGCATCGGTCCAAAGACCATCGCCAAAAATATATCCCTATTGAATGGGGGGAAAAATGTCAGACCTACAACGGATACTCGAACAGGAGCGGATAAGACTAGCGAAGCTGATCTCCGCGCCGTCGCCGCTGAAATCAACGCCGCTCGCGCCGCTCGGAAATCCTGACGCAGATCCGGCCTGTGAGATGTGCGGCGGGCAGGGGTATTACTCGGTCAGTGTCCCGCTTAACCATCAACTCTTCGGGAAGGTACTGGACTGTCCCTGTACAGCGCCGGCTAGATCCGCGCGGCTGCAGGCGACCTGTGGTCTCAACTCCGCTGAGCGATCAATCACACTCGACGACATCGCAGCGGCTGGGCCGGGCACCAGGCAGATGGTCAAAGCCGCGCAAGCGTTTATCGAAACTCCGCGCGGATTCTTGACACTGTGGGGGGGACCCGGCAACGCCAAGACGATGGTGTTACAGGCGATTGTCAATCAGGCCATCGGCTTAGGCCGCATGGCCGTCTACATTACCATGCTAGATCTGCTCGACTATATCCGCGAAGCCTATGCCGAGCGGCAGTCCCAGATTCATGAGTCCGCCTCGCGCCGGCTGAGTCGCTACGCTAACGTGGAAGTGCTCTGCATCGACGAGGTTGATAAGGTAAAGACTACCGACTGGACCGTAGAACGGGAGACAGCCCTGTTTGATATTCGCTACCGCTCGGGTCTGGTCTGGTCGGCGGGTACTGTGCTGGCGATGAATGCCAATCCGGCCACTCTCCCCGATTGGATTTACAGCCGCCTCAGCGATGGCCGTAATACCATTATCGAGAATGCCGATCCAGACCTGCGCCGTTACATGAAGGATTGACCCATGCCTCCCACACGACAACACAAGATCGACGCCTTCGCATCCACCCTGAATCTGCTCATCGACGAGCATCGCCTGATCGATCGACTCGTAACGAACGCTCTAGTGGGGCAGCCCCTCGATCTGGTACTGATCCATAAACTGGCTAACAGCATACAGGAGTGCGATACGGCCATCGCCGATCTGAAACGTATGCTAAGCCCAGAGGGCAACGAACATGCCTAAGTCGAAGAAGCCGGCGGCGCCGGGTTACACGCCACCCCCGATCGATCAGAATCGGCTCTACCTGCTGTACGATTCTGTGCTCGCCGGAATGGTGGTGACGACAAATAGTATCGAGGAATTTTGTGCGCTCATAGAACTATTCGAGCGTGACGGCCGGCCGCTGCTGCCGCGCACGGAATGGGAAGTGAAAGCCAATCCCTGGCTATTCAAGGTGTAAGCCAATGAGCAATCTCAGTCCGTATGACGAACTACTCCTATCTCTCGATGGCAGCCGGCCCGAGGCGATCGATCTCTTTGGAGCCGTGGATGTCCTACGCGATCAAGCCGTATCCAGAATCTGCGGTACATCAGCCCGGGTCACCATGCCCCTGACGCATGGCGACATTCTCGAAATCGTCCTAAAACTAAACGGTCTATCAGATGAAGAGATCATAGCCTACCGACCCAAGAGGCGAAATGCGCTCGGTATCTAACAAACTCCATGTTGGAAAACGGCCCGGGAAATCTACTAGCGGGCGTGACCATGCCTACGATAAAGGACGCGCGCCGGGCAAAGCACAGTCCGTCTACTCGCCACAGTGCATCATCCAGATCACGCGGAGCTATGGTCTCTGCGCCAACTGCGGAAAAGAACACGATCTCATCAATAACTACTGTGCGGTTTGTCGGGCAAATTGCGCCAATGAGGCGCAGTGCATGAACCCGCGCAGATTAACAGGAGCCAGTCAATGATTGAAAGTGTGTGGCACGGTTGTTACGATCAGACTCTAAAAGGCATTATCACGCCAGAATCATTCAGGCATCCGGCGAAGATGGGAAAAGTCCTGTGCGAACGTATCTTTGATCACGGAAACCAGATGGGCTACTGGCAGCCAGGCGATGTCATCGGCGAATCCTTCGGCGGCATCTTCACGGTGGGTATCCTCGGTTCCTACCGCGGCTACCAGGTGATTGGTGTGGAACTCGAACCGCACTTCCACGATCTAGGGCTGGCGAATATCGACAAGAACCTCAAGAAGTTAAACCATCTGGGCAAGCCCATCCCGATCCTAGTTCAGGGTGACTCCCGTCAGTTTGCCGAGATTATCAGGACGGTACTGCCGTTCATTGGCGCAGAGCACGCGGCCGGCGTCGTGACCAGTCCTCCGTATATGAGAGATCATGGTGAGAGTGGGATAGATCAAACTAAATTGAATGGGCATACTACAGGCATATATTCTCAAGCGTTTTCAAATGGATACGGTGACACCTCCGGCCAGATCGGCGCGTTGGACGGCAACGACTTCGATCAAGTTTCCGGCGTCATCACCTCGCCACCTTTCTCGCAGCCACAGACCCGCGACCGATCGGAAGTCTCGCCCGGTCTCATCGCAGACGCCATGACCCGCGCCTACACCGTGGATCGACAGGGGACCACCGAGGGTAACATCGCGGCGCTGGCCTATGACGACATCGACGGTGTGATCACTTCTCCCCCGTTTGAAAGGACTTTGGCGCGTGAGCTTGTCGATGCAGACGCGCGCCGTGAGTATGCCCGTGCCCACGGCATCAGCAATGCCGAGCACGTCTCAGTAATCGATATGGAGCGCACGGGAGCACGCGATCAGGAGTATGGAAACACTGCCGGCCAAATTGGCGTGTTAAGTGGTGGGGAGATTGACGGGGCTATTACTTCGCCGCCGTATGCTGACCAGTCAATCGCCAAATCAAGCACCTCGATCGATTACCAAAAGCAATATGAAACCTATCGCAGTCAGGGAGGCGGAGCGTCGTTCGAGAAGTTCGTCGCTACACAGAAACTGCATAGCCAAGAGTATGGCACAGCGGATGGGCAGATCGGTGTACTGCCCTCTCGGACAGACGACAACAATGAGAAAGAAACCTACTGGCAAGCAATGGCCCAGGTCTATCAACAGATCTGGTTAGCGCTCAAGCCAGGCGGGGTGGCGGCTATCGTCGTCAAAGACTACATCCGCAATAAGCAGCGGGTGCTACTGTGCGACCAGACGGCCAGCCTCTTAGAGCGCCTGGGCTTTACCATCGTCGAGCGCACGCGCGCCATGCTGGTCAAAGAACAGGCGCAAGCCTCGCTCATGCAGATCGAGGATACCAGTACCACCACCACCAATCTACTCGGCGATACATCCGCGCAGGTAGGCGCCGAGATCGGAGAAGTGGCCGTCAGCGAGCGGGTCGAGCGCTTATCTTTCTTCCGCCGGCTGCACGGCAAGAAATACCCTCACCTCAAGATTGAATGGGAGGAAGTAATTTGGGCGCAGAAGCCGGGCCAGAATGGGGGGGGGATTGAAGGGGTTGTTACCTCGCCACCGTATGGCGATGGATCAGCAAATCATGGAGGAAACATCAACAACTCAAAAATGTATATCACTGGCGGAAAATTATACGGTGTCGGATTAGAAGACTTCCATTCTGTAGCTCGATATGGTGAAACGCCCGGCCAGATCGGACAGTTGAAAGAAGGAGATATACCCACATGACACACCCTGCCTATGCCGTCGCCGATAAACTGAAAGCTGCCATCGAGCCGGCCTGCGTCCGGGTCGAGATTGCCGGCAGTATCAGCCGGCTAAAACCAGAACCGAAAGACGTTGAGATTGTCTGCCAGCCTCAGATCGGAGTGTGGACTGTGCCGGATATGTTTGGTGGACCCCCCGCCACTTATGAGGTCAATCATCTTGAGACACTGCTAGGAAAACTGTACGAGTCTTTCCTATGGCGACTTGACCCAGAGAACAGAAAGGACGGACCAAATTATAAGCGGCTGCAACACGTCGAAAGCGGAATCGGTTGTGATGTCTTCATCGTTACCGATAGGCGTAAGTGGGGCATGATAAAAACCATCCGAACAGGATCAAGCACCTTCTCGCGCAACCTGGTAACACACGTTCGGCATTGCGGTTGGTTTGTGCAACATGGCCTGCTACACCAGCATCAGCCAGAATTGAATGAACTCGACGAGGTTCAAGAGTGCCCTAACGGCCAGCAGTGCCCGCAGATTCTAGCACTCTATGAAGAGCGTGAGGTATTCGACGCACTGGGCCTGCCGTGGATCGAGCCTCCCGAGCGGACTACACTGATTGAAGCACTGGCCCGCGAGAACTACCGCCAGGAGTTAAAGGCCCTGTGATTACCCTCCCGCAGCACATCATCGACTTGAACCCGGAATACCAGGCGTTGTTAGCCAAGCCGATCAAGGTGAAAGAGCGATCCAAATTATCCAATCCGGGCGGCTTTGACAGTCCGCTTGAGGCTGATTGGGACGCGGAATTAACGGCGCGCGGCCTGGCACATCTCGCGCATCCCTTCACATTCCATCTGCCTGGGGGTGTCGATTACACGCCCGATCAAATCGCCTGGCCTTCACGGACGGACGATAATCATCAAGTCTGGATCGGGCAGGCAACGGTCTACGAGGTCAAGGGCGAGTACGTCAAGAACACACGCGATTCACGAACACGCTTCCGCATCGCCGCCGGCCTGCATCCCTACCTACGTTTCGCCTGGGTCACACGGAGCAGGGGGGGGACGTGGCGTGAGAAAGTATATCGTCCATGAATCAGACACCACTCCCCCGCCTATCAGATATTGCGGCTGCAGCAGATCCTGAGAGACTGCTGCCGCGTAAGTGTGTCGGTTGCACTCAGACCGATCTCGATCGGTGTAAAGCCTGCTATCGAACCTTGTACCCACATTACGCAGCCAGGACGACATCTCTGAATTACAGGACTGCGCAAAGAGTTGTGCGCGAGAATCAGATCGAGGACTTTATTAAGCGGTTTGTGGATGAGACAGGCTACGGGGTCGATGCGTCATGGATTTGGTTAAATCTCAAACTAGATCCCATTATTGCCCTGAGTACCCTCAACAACAATCTGCGGCGGATGGTGGCAGCCGGGAGTCTACGCAAGACGATCGTCCGCGAAGGCCGATCCCTAATTGCTCACTACTGGCCGGCTGATCGGGCTACTCAGGCGGAAGAAGCTTGAGTAGTCTCCCCAGGCTGCACTCGAAGTAATCACAGAGGGCTACCAGCTTATCGGCATCAAAGCGGGTAACATCCCCGTTCTTCCAATGTAGCAGGGTCGAGGCTCCAATCCCAGTGGCCTTTTCAATCTGGCGTAGCGATAGCTTACGACCCGTTGCGCGCGATTTACTGGCAATCAGCCGGTCCAGATTG
>Ga0316630_10000027_pt1 | contig 35834 bp, 35 predicted proteins | sample OWC_May_M1_C1_D6_FD_207658 | JGI IMG/M metagenome (GOLD analysis project Ga0316630, IMG submission 207658) | Wetland soil microbial communities from Old Woman Creek delta, Ohio, United States - OWC_May_M1_C1_D6_A | ecosystem: Environmental > Terrestrial > Soil > Wetlands | place: USA: Ohio...
ATCCGACCGCCCCACCCCCTTACTTGCCGAGAGATCGAACATTGACAACTATGCACAACTGTTGCCAATCTCAACACACCCGATATGTTGCCAATTCGCGAGAGTCCACAAGTGATAGTCTGCCCACAGGTTACATAATTGTCACTAGTCAACCCTTTCTGTAATTGCCAACACCCGCGCCGCTCGCCCGTAGACCCTCGAACCTCGAACGAGAGCCGGATCGCGCTGGACCGTCTACGCTTCGATTCTAGCCACGCGCCGAGCCGGACGATCCAAACTACCTACCACCCGCAGACCCCCCTAGAATCGAAGCGTAGCGCGTCCTGTGGCCTGTGGATTATTCATCGGAAACGGTGGAAATCCTGTGCATAAACTGTGGACAACCTGTGGAAACGTAGGCGCAGCAAGGCACGGACGAGTATGCAAAGACTTGTGGCCCGTATGCACGACACCACAAGACGCCGGCCAGTGTGCCGAACTGAGACACGCGACACGCACGCCAGATCCCGCACGCTTGCACGCCGGAAGGACTGACCGACACGCGCCCCCGCTCGCCCCTCGTTCGAGTACCGCCCCGCGCTTCGCGTACCGCCCCCGCCCTCGACCCAAGGCGAGCCGGACGCGCCGATCCTCAACCCTCGACCCGCGCCCCGACTGGCATGATTGGTCTGCTGGCGCTCAGGGCTGTGGCACGCTGGTCTGCTGGCGGGGGATGCGGGTGGCACGCCGGTCTACCGGGGGACCCCCCCGTGGCACGCCGGTCTGCCAGCGGGGGGTAGGGGGGGTCTACGCGCTCGTTTTTCACCTCTTGGAGCCTCTCTCGGAGTCCCGTTTCCTTCTGAACCTGTGTTCCAAATCGAGACACTTTCGCTGGTATTTTCGTATTTGGAGGCTATCTTACTGATTCTAAAGGGCTGAGAAAGGGACAATACGAGTGTCCCAATACGAGTGGGACAAGATCTAGTATCTACATCAGGTATCTAGTATCTGTTCTTGGGAGGGTGTGGGAGGGGTTGACAACGGGAGTAGGCTGAGAGGGTGACGGACGAGGCGAGGGCGGAGGAGGCGCGGCGACAGGCGGAGGCGACGGTGTACCTGTGGCCGAGTCTGCGGACGTGGCAGGTTGGACCGGGGCCGAAGGTGACGGGGCAGTTGGCTCCGAGTGCGCTCATCGCGCTTCGAGCGGACCCGCGCTTTGTGGAGGGGCCGTTGCATCTCCTGCATGACGTGGGAGCGCCGAAGACGGAGTTCCGGTCGGTGCGCGGGGCGTTCGGGCGCGGCTCGCTTCAGGTGGTGGTGAACACGGTGAACGGGCGGTGTGTGCTGGACGTGGACCGCTTCTCGCCCTACGATGACGTAGTGGGGTTTCTCGGACACACAGGGGAAGTCGTTGTGTCGGGATGGCGGCGTGTGCGCCGCTGGTGGACCGGAGCCTGACGATGGACGCGGCCCGTGCGGTGCGTGAGTTGTGCCGCATCCTCACGGTGGAGGACGAGGCACGAATCATCGCCGCGATGTGGGGAGGGACGATGGCGAAGAAGCACACGGCAGCGGAGAAGGCGGCGGAGACGGCGGAGCGCATCGACGCGGTGAACGAGCGCCGGTTGGAGGACGCACGCGAGGACCGGGCGGAGGACGCAGCGGCCGGTGAGCCGGAGCAGACCGAAGCGGAGTGGTACGGCGGTTCGTCCACACCCCCGGAGCCGGACCCCGTGACGCCGGACGGCAAGCACGACGCGGTGCCGGTCGAGAAGCCGGAGTATCCGAAGGCGACCCCGGATGGCGTGGTGATCGATTGGGGGCCGAACGGTCCTCCGCGATGACGCTCCGCGAGATCTACCGGGCGCTTCGGCAGTCGTTCCACTGGTGGGACCGCGACGATGGCAAACACGATGACGGCGACGACGGAAGTCTTCGACGGGGAGAAGGGCGACCTCGCGGAGTTCGAGGATGACGCCTTGCAAGCCGTCGCGATTGCGTTGCGCCTGAAGGGGTACAAGCCCAAAGAGATTGCCGTCGCGATGGACGTGCCGGTCAGTCGGGTCCGGCGCGTCCTCACCAATGGGCGCACGAGCGGGGCGCTCAGGGACGTAGTGAACGACTTGCAAGCGACGGCGTTGCCGCTGGCGGTCGAGAAACTCATCGAGAAGCTCGAAGACGGCCACGAGTGGGCGATCAAGGAAACGCTCCGGGGGTTGGGCGCGTTCCGCACGCACACGGCGCAGCAGATCGACACGAAATCGCAATCGACGGAACTTGTGGTATCGTTCGTCCAACCGGCGCAGCCGATCACGGCGAATCCGGCGGGGATTGTCGGTCGATCACGCGAGGAGATCTTCGATGCCCCCATTCAAACCCTACGCCTCCAAGAAGCAAGCGCGGTGGGCACACACGAAGACGGGCCGGAAGGCGCTGGGGAACCGGGACGTGGAGGGGAAGGACCGCGCCACGAACTTCTCCCACTTGCCGATGCGGTCATCGGGGAGCGGGTCAGCCTTCAGTCACCTCAAGCGAGCGGCGAGGTCGTAGGTGGACAACCCGTTCACGAGTCTGCTTAGGGCCGCACTCGGGCGACAAGAGGCTCCGCCGGTCCCTCCGGCTCCGCCCATGTGGACCGCGCCCCCCAAGCCGTTCAGTGGTCCGGTGCCTCGCGTGCCCGTGACCGACACCCGCGACGTGCCGCCGAATCAGCGAGTCGCTGGGAAGTACGCCGTCGAGCCACTCACCGAAGTCCTTCGTGCGGCCGGTGCCCACCAAATGCCGATGGATCTCGCGCTGGCGATGGCGATTCGCGAACAATCGACCGACCTCGCCAACCCGTCGCTCGCTGGCGGGGATTCCTTCCGCAATCCGCTCTCGCTCGCGTACCCCGAACCGTGGATGAAGCAGGAGCCGTCGCTGATTGAACCGGCGGTGATGCACGCCGTTGAACGAGCGTCCGCTGTGGCTCCGCAGGGACGCGAGCGGCAGATTCAGGCGTTTCAGGGACTCGGAGCGCAACCCACCGGGTACAACGAACGCTTCAAGGGACAGCCGAATCCGTATGCGCGTGCGGTGGAGGAGATTCGCGAGCGCGTGGTCAACGTGTCTCCCGCGTTGAAGGCGCTCATGGCGAACGTCCAAGCCAAGCTCGCAGACCCTTCGACGTACTCGCCAGAGAAGCTCGCGGCCATCGGTGACACGATCACTCGTCAGGTGCGTCACCCGAACTTGTTCCGATGACCAATCCGGCGCACACCACACCGGGCAGCGGCGCACTTCAACTCGTCCACAACCCGTATCAGCAGCAGTTTCTCGCGGCGCTCGCGCTTCGCATGAAGAACGGGCATCGCGCCTTTTCGCGGCTCGGCCTCTTCGCCGGACGACGCTCGGGCAAGACGCTCATCGGCGGTGTGGGCGTGGTGACGGAGTGCGGGAAGTACCCGAATCAATCGTGGATGGTCTGTGCAGGAAGCTACCCGAAGCTGCACGACTTCGTGATGCCAGCCATCGCGCTCGCGTTGCCGAACACATGGCTCGCGAAGCCGTTCTCCGCCAGCCACTACGAGTGGACGCTGAAGAACGGGACCATCATCCGGGCGCGGTCCCTCGACGACATCAACCGGGGGCGCGGCTCGGGACTCGACGGCCTCTGGATCGACGAAGCGCGGGACGTGTCGCGCATCGCGTGGAAGACGCTGGTCCCCGCGCTCATCGACCGCAAGGGCACGGCAATCATCACCACCACTCCGTCCGGCTTCGACTGGTGCTATGAGGACTTCTGGAAACCCGCCTCCGAATTGGTTCCCGGCTATTGGGCGTGCAAGTACCGCTCCGTGGAGAATCCCGCCCTTGACCCCGTGGAAGTGGAGGCCGCACGGCGGGAGATGGATCCGCTTTTTTTCCAACAGGAGATGGAAGCGGAGTTTGTCTCGTTCACGGGCGCGATCTACGGCGACAGCTTCGCACCCCAACTCCTCCAAGCCGAAAGCGAACTCCGCCGCTTCATCCCTGAGTGGCCCCGTATCAACCCTGAGCGGCCGATTCTCATGGGCATGGACCCCGGCGCGGATCATCCGTTCGGCGGCGTGATGCTGGTAGGCACGGAGTTCGGGCTGGTGTGTGTGGGCGAGTACCACGCACGCAATTCGGCGGCGATGGCGCACGCGAATCAACTCTTCGCGATGCTGCACGCTCGCGGCGTCTCGGGCGCGAACCTGTGGGCCATCGACCGCTCACAGAAGCAGATGGCGATTGAACTCTCGCAGCACGGCATCTTCGCGACCGCCGCTGAGAACGATGTCGTCGCCGGAATCAACCGCGTCAAGTCATGGTTGCTCGGACGCCGCCTGTGGATCTATCAGCCGACCTGTCCGAAGCTGGTGCAGCAGATGTTCTCCTACCGCTGGGCGGAGAACACGGACTCGCACGGCGAGGCGCGGCGTGAGCGCGTGGTGAAGACGAACGACGACCTTTGCGATGCGCTCCGCTACGCGATGATGACATGGCCGGAACTGCCGTACCCGGAGCCGCCGTCAGGTCTGCGCGATCTGACGAAGGTGCCCGATGAAATCCGCTGGTCACTCGAACGCGAACAGAGGCACAATCACCCGGAAGCGTTCGACGACACCGAAGTCGAAATGGACGAACCGGGGATGCTCGCCACAAGCGAGGACGATCCTGTCGGCAACTTCTGGGGGTAGCATGTTCATCACCGCAGATCGATTCTGGAGACTCGTCGAGGCGTCCGCACTTCAGGCGGAGAAGGTGAAGACGCTCGTCGGAGAGAACGCGAAGCTCGAAGCGACCGTCGAGTGGATGCGAACGCACATCAACCGGCTCGAAGAGGAACGCGCTCTCCTGCTCCAGACCGTGTATCATGCTCCGGTCGGGCGCGTGGAAATCGACCGGCAGATCCGATTCGAGGCTCCGGCTGTCACGGGAGCGCCCCTGACCGAAGAGGATCCGGTGCAGATGCTCGCGACCTCTCAGGCGCTTCTCGAAGACGTGGGCGACGACGTGGCGGCTCGCATGGGCATCAAGCACAACGAGGACGGCTCGCTGAAGTACGAACACTAGCGGAGGGCGACGATGGATACGACCTTGATGCCCGGAGTGCCGTCGATGCCGATGGTCCCTCCGATGCCAACCGTCCCCCAAATCCTTCCCGCTCGCGCCCCGGCGTTGCTCCCCGGAGCGGTGAACTACAACGACGATCAGAAGCTCCTGTCATTCTTCAAGATGCTCAAGGACGAGGCGTTCGACAACCGCTTCGTCTTCGAGCGCGGCTGGTGGAGAATCATCCTCTACCTACTCGGACGCCAGTGGATCTACTACGACGTGCAGCGCGGCCAGTGGGCCGACAAGCGGATCGCAAAGTGGATTCCCCGGCCCGTCACGAACAAGATCTCCGAGACGGTCAACTCCTACCGCAGCGTCTTCCAGAGCGTCATGTTGGGCGCGAAGGCGCGTCCCAGCGCCCCAGACCCGATGAATATGACCACCGCCGAGACGGTGGACAAGCTCGAAGCGCCGATTCGTGGCGAACACGATTGGGACGCGGTGCAGTTGGAAGCCGACTTCTGGTACATCGTTCTCGGCAACGTGTTCCTGCATCCGTGGTGGGACAAGCGAGCCACACAGGGCGGCATGTGGGTTGCCTTCGAGACGTGTCAGGCGTGCGGCGCGGTGTCCGGCCCTGACGAGATCGAAGACGCTGGCGGCTTCTGCCCCAAGTGCCGCATGAGTCAGTCGTTCACGAAGCAGGATGGCGTCGGGATGACCGTCTCGCAGGGCGCAGGACGAACGGACGTGTGTTCGCCGTTCGAGATCGCGCTGCCCTCCGGCTACCGCGAGTTCAAGGACATCTCGCACATCATCCGAACGCGCTGGAGAACCAAGCAGTACGTCGAGATGACGTACCCGGACATCGCCAAGGGCATGAAGTTCGACAAGATGCCCAACGAGCGGTCCCTCCAACTGCTCCGCGCTATCGCGACGACCTCCGATCAGACGCAATCGAGCATCGCCTACGCGACGACAGGCACGGTGTCCACACTCGCAGAAGGCATCGCAGAGTATGAACTCTGGTTGAAGCCGTCACGCGAGTACCCGGAGGGCTTGTTCCTTCGCGTTCTCGGGGAGAGCAGTCCGAAACTGGTGAGGCACGACGCCGAAAGCACACCGGGACCGCTGCCCTCGAAGGATCCGAAGGGCAATCCGCTCTTCCCGTGGCTCCACGCTGGGTACGATCACACGGGCGGTCGGATCTGGGCACGCTCTCCGCTCGAACCGTTGCTCTCCAAGCAGGATCAGATCAACCAGATCGACTCGCTGATTCAGTTGATCATCCAGCGAGCCGCGAATCCGGTCTGGTTGGAGCCGAAGGGCGCGGAAGTCAAGAAGTTCACGGGCGAACCGGGCTTGGTGGTCAAATACAACCCGCTCATCGCGTCTGGAAACGCGAAGCCAGAGCGGATTCCGGGCGAGCCGGTGTCACCCAGCCTCATGAACCTTCGTCAGAGCTACATCACCGACCTCGAAAACCTCGCGGGAACGTCCGACATCCTCAAAGGCCAGCGTCCACCGAACGTCGAGGCGTTTTCGGCACTCCAACTGCTCGTCGAACGCTCGCAGAGCCGTTTCGGACCCGCGCTGGCGGCTCGCGGGAAGCTCTATCGCGACTGGTATCAACTCGCGCTCGAATTGGAGCGATCGTACGGCCCGGAACAGCGTGTCTTCGCCGTTCTCAGCCCGAATCAGTCATGGACGTTCGAGAGTTTCCAGAAAGCGGACCTCACGGGCGACGTGGACATCGTGATCGAGGACGGATCGCAGACCCCGAAGACCTCACTCGGCAAACGCGCCGGGATCGAGCAGTTGAATCAGCTTGGTTTCATCGACAAGGCCGACCCGGAGCAGCGGTACACGATTCTCAAGGTGTTTGGGCAGACGGATCTGCTTCCGTCGCTCGACAACGACGTGAAATCCGCGCTTCAGGAGCAGGATGCGTTCGAGAAGTGGGCGAAGAGCGAGGCGTCAACGCCAATCGCGCCCCCGCCCATGCCGGAACCGGCACTCGAACCTTCGACGCTGCCCACCCCGCAGCTAGGAGCGCCGGAGGACGCTGCCACCGCCACGTCAGGTAGTCCCCTTCCTGACGAGAGCAGCGGACCTCCGGCTTCTCCGAACGGGGCGATGCCACCGCCGCCGCCACCGGGATCTCAGGTGCCGGAGACGATGCAGAACCAGTCGCAGCCGATGTACATGGTGCCGTGTCCGCTGAAGGTGCAGTACTGGCACAACGATCCGGTCCACAACGCGGAACATCGGAAGTGGGCGAACTCGGACGCTGGACGGCGGCTCTTGGACTCGCGAGAAGACCTCGCGATGGTGTATACGCAGCACATGCAGCGCCACGATTTCAGTGTGGTGCAGAAACAGGCGCTCCAACAGGCGCTTTCGATGGGAGCCGCGCCCCCGCCGCCGCAAGGCGCGGCGCTGGCGATGGAACGGTCGAACGCCGAGAGTGGAGCGACACAAGACGTGCCCAGAGGACAGTCTGAGGCCGTTCAGGGCCGTGGCCCCGAATAGTCCTCGCCTTGACAGGTGGGAGATACTGTCCAACAGACCCAGCGGAACTGACCGCTACACCAAAGGTGGGTTATGGAAGGCGAATGGCCGGAGTTCTCAATTCCAAGCGTCGATGAAGCAGGGGGGAGTGCGCCAGCAGCGTCCACTCCGGGCGGAAGCGGTGGTCCCGCGCCCACCACACCGGGTCAGACTGCGCCAGCCGGTACTCCGCAGCAGACCCAGCCATCGACGACTGACGAGAACATCCCGAAGTACCGCTACGACCAACTCAACACCCGCACGCAAGAACTGGAACGCAACTTCCAGCAGATGCAGGAGATGAATACGCGGCTGACAGACGCCCTCGCTCGGGCGATGGAAGCCGCACGTCCCGCAGCCCCGAACGAGCCAGCCCTCGACCCAGAGGAAGCGCAGCGTCGGGAGAACATCAGGAAGCAGCTTCAGGAGATCTACCCTGAGCTTGGCGACCTGAACTCGGTACGCGACATCATCAAGCTCAAGGACAAGCTGGAAGCTGTCGTCGCGCAGAGCGAGCAGAACGCGAGTCGCGATGCAGAGCGGTTCGATGACTACGCCAAGCGCAGCATCTCCGCTCTCCACAACGAGTTCGCGGCTGTCTTCGGCAAGGGCAAGACCGCAGCCGATCTGAACGACGACCAGCGGAGAGAGATCGCGAAGTCCTTCGTGGACTGGATCGGCGCGGACCCCACCCGAATCCGGCGCTACGACATGGGCGACAACGCGGCTCTTCGCGGCGAGTTCATCAAGGCGTGGACGGATCGTTGGGTTGAACCGCTGAGACGCACGGGCGCGGCGCAGACGATGCGACAGGCTCGCACGACGGAGAGGCTCCCTGTGGGCGGATCCGCGTCGAGTCCGCTCGGCACGCCAGCACCCAAACCATCAACCCAGAAAGATGACGACGACGAGGCAATCTTCCGGCGCGGTTGGGAAGTGGCTCAGAACATTCTCTCAGCCGAACGGTAGTGCCTCACCGGAGGTACGGACATGGCAGGAGCCAACACTCAGGTAATCTCCGCCACCTTGAAGACGGTCTTCGAGGACTTCGTGGCGGAGCAGACCAACAACAAGTTCCCCCTGAAGGATGAAGTCAAGTTCAAGCAGCTTGACTACGCCGGTCAGGAGGTTCAGTACATCGCGCACGTCACCCGCAACATCTCCCCGATGTTCGTGGGCGAGGACGGCGCGTTCGCAGACGCCGGAGCGCAGGGCAGCGTCCGGGTCCACATCAACCAGCGCAAGCTCATGGCTCGCGTTCGGATGACTTCCGAGTCGATGGCCGATTCGATGAAGTCGGAAGGTGCCTACGTCTCGGCTCGCAAGGACGAGATGACGCGCCTCATCGACGACATCGCACGCATGGAGGAGTACGCGCTGTCGAGCGACGGGCGCGGCGTCCTCTGTCTGGTGGACACGGCCACCCCGAACGGCGACGGCGTGACGCTCACGGTGGACGCCCCCGGCAACATCCCCGGAGACGACTTCGGGAACCGCTTCATCCTGCCGGGGATGTACGTCGCGTTCATCGACCCGGCCACGGGCGCTCTGCGCTCGGGGATCCGCAAGGTCGTTTCGTGCGCGTCGGGCGGGGGCACGATCACCCTCGACGCGGCCCCCGGAGCCACCGTCGCCAACAACGACTACGTGGTTCAGGCGGCGAACTCGTCGGTCACGGACGCGCTCGACACGAGCTACGAGCATGGCTTCTACGGGCTGTGCGGCCTGTTCGACGACGGCACGTTCCGCAACAACTACTTCGGTGTGGACCGCTCGATCTACGGGCAGTACCAGACCTACGTGAAGTCGTCCACGGGCGCTCTCTCGCTCGACCTCTTCCAGCAAGCGTCGGACATCGTGGATCAGAAGCTCGGGGGCCGCATCGACATCATGACGATGCACCACAGCGTTCGTCGGCTCTACCTCCAGCTTCTCGAATCCGACCGGCGCTACACGGCGTCCAGCCTCCAGCGGCCGGACGGCGGAACCGTCGCCTTCAAGCAGGGTGACATCACAATGGGCGAGGTGCCCATCAAGGCACTCCGCACGCACCCGCTCGCGATGGTGTTCGGCTGGGACACCAAGGGCGTCGATCTCGTCTGCTACGGCTCCGAGAAGGGCAAGTGGGTGGACGAGGACGGGAACGTGCTGATTCGCGTCGGCTACGGCACGGCGGCGCGGGACAGCTTCGAGGCGTGGTACCGGAAGCGGCAGCAGTATCACGCTCGGTACCCCGGCAAGGCGTTCCGGCTGGATGGCGTGACCGGCCAGTCGCTCATCGTCGTTCGCGACTTCTAGGCGGGGGATTCGCAGTACCCGGTCTAGTGGAGGGGCTGGGCATAGTGACCCGGCCCCTCCGTTTACCGAAAGGGGAGCATGAGAGACGAAAGCATCGTCGAAGTCGTCAATCGCACGACAGAGCCGCTCAACTTCACTTGGGACGGAGTTCCGGGTGTAGTGCCTCCGGGGTACCGGAAGAACGAGAAGGGCGTCATCGTTCCGGCGGGGAGGGACGGCCAGCCGCGCACCCATCACCTTCAAACGTCGATTGCGGAGATCGCACGACGCCAGAACGTGAAGAGCGGCAGCGAGGATCGGTGGACGGGCGAAGTGGAGATGTTGATCGGCGTTGCCGTGCGCGACGAAGAAGGCACGCTCACGATGGCTCCGAACTGGATCTTCAACGACATCAGCTACACGGAGAAGGGCACGTCAATCGAGCGGTTCAACCGTGAGTCGATGGGAGAGGCAGACCGCGCCGTGAGCGCGGTACCTGCCCGTGGGTTTCCCCGTGGACGCGGTGCCGCCATCGAAGCCGGGAACTTCAACGAAGGGCCAATCGGCATCAGAACCGGCGAAGGACAGTGATGCTGCACTCGCTGAACGCCCTACCCTCGGGGAACTTCGACCCTCGACTGAACTACATCGAGGAAGCGAATCCCTTCGGGCTGGCGTCCCCTCCGACATGGTTCCTGAAAGACCTTTGGGACTACGACCCGTGTCTGGTAATCTTCCCGTCGAAGGAAGAGGCACTCTTCCGGTTGGCGAGGCGAGCGGAACACGGATCGCCAGTCCTTCGGATGATGCAGGGACGCCCGGACACGGAGATGTTCGTCCGACATCGGCTGGTGCCAGTGACATCGATCCTGCCAACACCGATGGTGAAGTGGGGGCCGGTTCTCCTGAAGGATCTGGCCGACCGCGATTTGAGACGAGTCGGTGGATACAAGAAGGCCGCAAGAGTTCTCGACCAATTCGACGAGGACGCTGAGACGCGGTGGAAGCGAGAAACGGCAGAGGGCGCGGAGGTTCGAGCGCGTGCCTCATGGAAAGGCCAGAAGTGGTCGAACGGAGAAACCGTGGATCTCGGTGCCCGAAAGATCCCCGGCGCGAGACGCTCGAAGCGACGTGAGTATTTCACGGGCGTAGGAGACTCGCGATTGCGACCCACCCAAGCGGGTGATGGCGCATTGTTCGGGCGTGATCCCCTGAAAGAAGCTACGCCTTACTTCGACGAGAAGCCGACCGAAAGCCGGATCATCGTCGCAGTACCGTAGCGAGGAGAACACCGATGGCTCTCTCTCTCGAAAACATCAACCTCGTCAAGCAGCGTTCGCGCTGGCAGACCCTCAAGAAGCCAGCCCAGACGGAAGCCCTCCGCGCTCTGTGGATTCACATGGAGCAGAAGGGCAACCCGGACCTCCAGTTGGTCACGTTCGACCAGACGGGGAACGCGGACACCGTGATCGCGGACGCCGCGTGCAAGCTCTACGCGGTCGTCTTCAACAAGCCAGCGACCTCGACCACCGCCGCGTGGCTGAAGATCAGCGACCACGCGACGACGGCGGCGGCGGCTGGCGACCTCGTGATCCCGCTCGCGGCGGCAGCGGCGGCGATCAAGAACGGCGCTATCGTCTGCCCGGACGGGCTGGACATGGCGAACGGCGTCACGATGGCATCGCACACCGCTGTCAACGGCAACACCGACAGCAACGACGCGGACGCGGCGGCTGGGTTCGTGATCATCGGCGCGGCGTAGGACACGACGCAGGGTAGCTCAACGGCAGAGCAAGCGGCTCATACCCGCTTGGTTGTGGGTTCGATTCCCACCCCTGCAACCACTTACTGCGGCAGCAGTCCTCACGTCCCCCGTCACGGGGCCGTGGATGGTGAAGGATCTGCCGGTCCTTCACCGGAGCGGAGAACATCATGGCCCAGAAGTACTTCCACAAGTTCTCGTCGCTCGACTTCATTCGGAACCTGCCGAACGCGGCTGGTTGCGGTGTTGTCGGCGGCGCACTCTTCGTCAACGCGGACGGCACGCCGGTTCAGGTTGGCGGCGCGTCCCTCGGTAAGACGTTCTACGTCGATGCCGTGAACGGATCGGCCTCGAACGACGGCCGCAGCCCCGGCAAGGCGTTCTCGACCCTCGCGCTGGCCTACGCCGCTTGCACGGCTGGCAAGAACGACACGGTGATCATCCTGTCGGACGGCGCAACAACCGGAACGGCGCGGCTGGCCGAATCGCTGACGTGGGCGAAGGCGCAGACGCATCTTCTCGGCCTCGCGGCCCCATCGCTCTACTCACAGCGAGCGCGTGTGGCCCCGACCGCCGCGCTCACCGCGTTCACGCCGATGATCACTCTCAGCGCGAGCGGCTGTCTCTTCCAGAACATTCAGTTCTGGCACGGCTTCACGACCGGAGCCGCCGCGCAGATCGCCCTCGAAGTCACCGGCTCGCGGAACGTCTTCCGTAACTGCCATCTCGCAGGGATGGCCGATGCGGAGTCGGCCGCTTCCGCGACCTCGCGCATCCTGAACTTCACGGGCGGCGGCGAGAACTACTTCGACCACTGTGTCATCGGCATCGACACCGTGACGAGAACCGCCGCGAACGCGAGCATCGAGTTCCTGAGCGGAGCGGCTCGGAACGTCTTCGAGGACTGCCTCTTCCCGGTCTACGCGACCGGCAGCGGCACGGGCGCTCTCTTCGTCAAGACGGCGGCAGCGGCGGCGATGGACCGCTACAACATCTTCCGCCGATGCAACTTCCTCAACCCCGGCGCTCTGTCCGGCGGCGTCACGCTGGCAGCGGTTGCGACTCTGGCGGCGGCAAGCGGCGGCGGGTTGATCTTCGACTACTGCTCGCGCTTCCTCGTCACCGATTGGGGCACGGACGCGACCTCGCTCGGTCAGATCTACGTCAACGGCTCGGGCACGGGCGGCACGGCGACGGACGACGTGGGCCGTGGCGCTGTCGCGGTAGCGTCGTAGTCCTCGAAGGGGGGCTTCGGCCCCCTTTCTTCTTGAGCGAGGTTCGACATGGCTGTCAGAACACGCGCCCAAGTATTCCACGGCGAGTTCAAGCGGCGCTTTCCGCCGATTGACTACGACCTGACGATTGCCTCGGGCGCAGACCCATCAGCCGCAGCCGTCATCCCAGCGCGAGCGGGGTACACGATCTGTCTTCAGCGCATCACGTTCAACGTGACAACGGATGCCGCCAAGATCTTGATCGTGCGAGACGACGCGACGACGCCTCTCAACGCGGCGATCTTCCCTTCATCGCCCGGAGTCGGCACGAGGCAGATCGACTACGGCGACGAGGGGATGATGATGACCAACGGGAAGAGCATCGACATCTCGGTAACGGGCGGGGCCGGACTCGCTGGCACGCTCGTCATCGCCGGGTACTATCTGCCGATTGGCCCGTTCACACCGTCAACGGTGTAGCGGACAGGTGACGTGATTCGGGGCGGGGAGAGACAACCCCGCCCCCCTTTCAGCGAGGTTTGTGATGGCTCACCTGTACGTGCCCGTTGCCAGCGGTGTAACTGCGATGACGCAGCGGTCGAACGCTGCCGACATCCAGATCGACTCCGACGACGACATCCTGAAATACAAGGATGGCGACGATGCCGTGCGAAAGGTGGGAACCCTCTTCACGGAACTCGTCACGGCGGCTCGCGCCATCGTCGCCGCCGACAACGGCAAGATTCTTCTGGCGAACTCCGCCAACGACATCAACTTCACGCTTCCCGCGACCGTCCTCCACTTTCGAGTGACGATTGGCGTCCTCACACCGGCCGGTAGTGGGAAGCTCCACAAGATCACGCCCGTCGCTGGCGACAAGATCATGGGCACGAACGCGGCCGGAACTGCGCTGGACGGCGCGGACGGGATCGCGCTCAACCACACTCAGGCGACGGCCAAGCAGGGTGATTTCGTCACGCTCGTCGCGGACGGCGCGAACGGTTACATTGTGATCGGGACGCAAGGCGTGTGGGTCAAGGCGTCCTAGTGAGGGGCACATGGCGACCACGCTTCAGTCGCTCATCACGGATGGGCGAGCGCATCTCATCGCGCCGATTACGGGCGACAACGCCGACGAGTTCTGGACCGACGCGGAACTGCTCGGGATTCTGAACCGTGGGATCAAGGAACTCTGGAGGGCGATCAACGACAACTTCCAGAACTACTTCCTCACGGTGGACAAGACGAACGTCTCGATTGCCTCTGGCACCGATCTCCTGAGCGGCGTGCCCTCCGACGTGTCGATCGTACGGTTCATTGGGCCTCGCAGCCCTGCCGACTATCCGTACATGCGGTTCGAGTACAGGAACCTCGACCACAAGGACTACCTTGCGGCCAAGGCGCAGGGCACGGTCGATGCGAGTCAGGCGCGGTTGATCTACTTCTACATCTCTCAGGCTGGCGCTCCCGTCGCCGCCCCGGAGATCCACATCGCGCCGACACTCAGCGCGAACATCAACCTCGAACTGTGCTACGTGCCAGTTCTGACGACGCTCGCGGCGACCGACTACAACCCGATCCCCGGAGAGTCCGATCAGGCGCTCATCGACTGGCTCGTCGCATGGGCGCGAGCGAAGGAGCGCGAGGACCGCACGCCTGACCCCGGATGGATCCAGATGTACGCGACGGAGAAGGCGAACATTCTCGTGTCGCTCACGCCACGGCAGACGCAAGACGACGACGTAGCTGAAGCTCTCTTCGAGGAGTGGACGTAATGGCGAAGAGCCAGATCGAAAGCCATCGGCTCGCCACGTACAACCTTGGCGAAAAGGGCGTCGTCATCACGAAGAGTCCTGTCCACGGAGAGGACGGCGAGTTGGCGCTCGCGCAGAACGCCGTGCCAAACCCAGAAGGGGGCTTGCAGGGTATTCGGAAACGCATCGGCTTTCGGGCGCTCAACGTCACAGCGGCGGCTGGCGGCATCCTTGCGTTCATCTCTTGCAACCTCGAAGACCCCGGTGTGATCGCCGTCAATCCAGCCGCCTTTGGGAAGTGGCTCTACTCGACCAATGGCGGGACAACGTGGACGTACCTCGAAGTGCAGCAGACGGTGGACGCGGCTGACATCCCAGCCAACTACGACGGCTTCGACCGGCTTGCCTTCCTGCATCTCACGGAAGATACCGACAAGACCGGCCTCGTCGCCATCGATCAGGTTGCGGGAGTCAACGCTTGGGCCGCGAGCAACGTCCCAGCCGCCGGAGATGACCCCGGCCGCGTGCCATACACGATTCAGCACGCGCTCGACTTGGGAGACGGATATCTCTACTACGTCGCCGCAGACGGACTCTCTGTTCGACGCTGGACCGCTGACGAAGACACCGAACTCTGCGACCTATCCGCTGTCATCACCGGCATCGTCGATTGGGACACGGACGGCACGAATCTCTGGTTGCTCACGACGGTCAATATCGGCGGCGGGACTCCAGACAACCAACAGGTCTACAAGATCACCGTGTCGAACGGGACTGCCGCGAAGGTCGGTACGGTTCTCGCAGCCTCCGGCGGCACATGGGACGGCGTGACCGCGTGGAACCGCGTCTACTACTCGCTCGCCGTGATCAAGCTGAATGGCACGACTCCGACCGTTGTCATCGGCGGCTACGAGTGGGTAATCGACACGTACACCAGCGAACACACGCAACAGGCGCACGTCGTCAAGCTGGACGGATCCGCATCCGACGCGACGGCTCCCACCGTGATTCTCACGTCCTACGACACGAAGGACGTTCCGACCGGACACGCCAACGCGACCCTGACGGCGCAGTCGCTCTTGTCATCGCCCCCGTCCTCGTTCTCGACTGGCACGCAACCGACCACGGTGCAGTTCGCAGTCGGAGACACGATCACGATTGGCGACATCACGTACACGGCGGTCGAAAAGGCAACGCTCGCCAACAACACTCCGTACCAGTTCTTTCGCGGAGGCGTGTGGGCAACAGAGTCGATTTACCACCCGCCGGGAATTGTGCTGGCCCCGATTGGCTGGACCGGAAGCAACCCCGGAACCACGGAGTACCGATACACCTACGTAGGAGGGCTGACAGGGCTTCTCTACGCGATCTACGGAAACTCGGCCGGTGGTTATTGCACGGCATCGACTCCGGCACACCCGCTTGTCTCCGCCTCTGGAGGGGATAGAACGATCACCGTCACGGCGCGAGCGTCAGGCACGTCAGGCAACGGCATCACCGTGTCGGAAACCTCGTCTATCGCATCGTGGAGCGGAACGACGCTCTCTGGCGGCGTCTACACGGTTCAAGCGAAGGCGAATCGTCTGCGCGTGACCGACATCATCAACGACGCCACAATCGGCGCTCTCTACTGCGCTGTGTCCTCGAACGGTGGACACTCCGAGATCAAGAAGATCGTCTACCCCATCATCGCTGGCGCGTGGACCGCTTCATGGGCCGACGTGCGAAGTCAGTTGTACCCGTTCGGCTACGTAAGCGTGTGGGCCGACGACAACGTGCTGCTCTTCCTCGAAACGCCGGAAGCGATCTCCCTCCAGTTGTCGAAGGGCGTCAAGGTTGGAACGACGGTGTTCTACCTGATTGGGACTGGCCTTTCGACTTCGGCCGACATCAACCTGATTGCGCTGGCATCCGGGGCGCTTCAAAGGATCGAGTTGCCATGAGCAAGAAGTGGAGAGGGCCGTGGATCGGTAAGAAGTCTGACTCGTTTGCGCCCGGAGCGACAACGGTTCGTCTCTACCCGACCGGCGTCCCGACGATTGTTCACTACGACACCTACGTCTCGCCGCCGTCTCCGCCAGCGCAAATGTGGGGCTGGGAAACGGTGTGGCCGCTTGCCGGTCAGGATTGGCTCGGAAACGCGACTCTCAGCGGCGGCGGCGGTCCCCCTTACCTTCGTGGAGTAAGCCTAAACGGAACGCTCACGCAGCTTGCTCCCAGCAGGAACGGAGCGATCACTGAAGTCAAGGCCGGGTTCACATGGCATCCCGTCATCGAGGCTGGCTTCGGAAACGCGAACATTCGGATAGCGCACGTCTCAATCGCAGACTCGCTCACGCCTTGGCTCACGAACGCCCCGTGGGTGCAGGGCTACGAGATGAAGAAGGAGAACGTCTTCAACGGGAACCTCTTGATGGTGACGAGCGGCAGCACGAAGGCGCTCGAAACCGACGTGACTGACGAGTACGCTCAGAACACGCAATTCGGCGGGGCGAACATGATCGGGTCTGACATTCTCCTGATCAACAGTCTCTACTACGCGATCTTGTTCGACATGTACAGCGAAACGGCCGGTTGCGACGGCACCTTCGACCTTCAGGAACTCTACGTCGATGTGACGTACACCCAAACGTAGGTGGACCGCGATGCCCTACTACCTCGTTCATGCCGGGACCGCGCTCCAGAAGATCGACAGCGACGGAAACGTGACGAGTGTCACGCTGCCAGAAGGCGTTACCCTCGACCCCAGCAGACCGGCGCGGTTCACGCTGCTCAATAAGACGCTGCTCGTCTCGAACGCACCAAGCCGCACGCTGCTTTTCGATGGAGGGCTGACCGCGCATCTCGCCGGACTCACTCCGCCTCCGACCGCGCCGACTGTCGCGGCGGGAACAGGCACGTTGATCGGAGACTACTTCTGCGCGTTTTCGTTCGCCATCAAGGACGCGGACGGGAACATCATCGTTGAAAGCGACCTCAGTCCCATCTCGGCCGTCCAGACGCTCGCGGCAGAGGGACTCGCGATTTCAGCCATCGGCATCTCGGAAGACACGCAGGTCACATCTCGCCGCATCTACCGTTCGGCCTCTGGCGGCGACACGCTGTATTGGGCCTACGACATCGACGACAACCTGACGACGACGTACACCTCCACTGAAGCCGACGCTTCGCTGGGCACGGAAAGCGTGACGAACCTCGGACTCGGGGCTGTGCCCGGAGCGACCAGCGTAGACCGGCTCAAGCTGTCGGTGACATGGAAGGATCGCGTGTGGGGCGTGTCGGACATCAACCCGGACGACCTTCGATTCTCCGGCTCTCGGATGCCTTACGCATGGGACGCGACCAATATGATTCCGATCCCTCCGGTGGGAGAGGACACGGTGGGCGTCAACGGCTTCCTCGGGCGGCGCGACGAGCTTGGCGTCCTGAAGCTGAATCGGCTGTGCAAGGTGGTCGGAAACACGCAGGACGATTTCCAGTTGATCGTGGTGGTCGAAGGCATCGGCACATTCGCGTCCGATTCGTGCGTAGTCATTCGTGACGTGGGCTACTTCCTCTCGCACGATGGCGTCTATACATGGGGGCCGGAAGGCGTGCAGTCGATCTCGGACGCACAGGTGCGCCCGTGGTTCACGACCGACCTGTACTTCAACCGCGCTGCCTTCGCGTCTGCCGTGGGGCGGTACAACTGGCGCACACACTCGTATGAACTTCATCTACCGTCTTTCGGCCAAACCGACCTCACTCTCTGGGTGCAGTACGACATCGACCGTAAGCGGTGGTTTGGGCCACACAAGACGGTTGCCTTCACTCCCGCCAGCGGGGGCCAGATTTCAGACAACGACGGCCTACTTATCCCCGCTGTCGGCTCGAAGGGAGGGCAACTCTGGTTGCAGGACAACTCGGAGATCATGGACGGCGACTATGAGATTCAGTTCTCGGTAGTCACGCAGCCCTACTCCGAGAACGCCGCTGACCGTCACAAGCTGTTTCACGAACTGTCGGTGATCAACAAGAATCAGGGCAGCGGCTACATGGTGATTCAGGCGTTTGTGGATAACGAGTCGCAGACCTCGTTCCTGACGCCGCAGGACCGCAGTCGGACACGATGCCGACGCATCGGCAACGGCCGCTTGCTCACGCTGTCGTTCTTTCATGACACGATGTACGAGGACTGCGAGATCCACGGTTTCGAGATTCCGTTCACCATCACGGGACGCCGATGAGCAAGCGAATTGCCAAGCCGCATGACATTCGCTGGCCGGGGCCGCAAGGCGTCACGCCCCGGTTGATCGAGGACATCAACGCCAACTTCGACGCACTCTTTCGGGCGCTTGAACTGGCAGGACTGTCTACGGCTGGCGTTCTCTCTCCGCCTTCCTCGACTGGCGGCGGCGGCACAGGCGACCCGCCCGGACTCTCCGACCCCGTGACCGAATCCCACGGCGGAACGGGCAAGACGACCTACTCGAAGGGCGACCTCTTGGTCGGAAAGGCCGATCACAAGCTGGAGCGGAAGTCGATTGGCTCCACGGGACAGGTTCTCACGGTTGCCGGTGGGACGACGGCATGGTCTGGACACCAAGTTCTCTCGGCCACGCACAGCGACAGTGAGGCGTCGAACGCCTCTCGCGGCGACCTCATCGTCGCTCAGGGCGCGACTCCGCTCTGGAAGCGGCTCGCGAAAGGGGCGGCAAACTACGTTCTGAAAATGGGCGCGAACGAGCCGGAGTGGATGACCTTCATCCACAATCTGCTCTCTGGAGAACACGGCGACACGACTTCGGCGGCGGTAGTGCGCGGCGACATCATCACGGGACAGGGCGCGACCCCGAAGTGGACGCGGCTGGCGAAGGGCACCGTCAACCAAGTCCTCAAGGGCGGGACGAACGAACCGACGTGGGGCGACGAGCTTGACCCGCAGTTCGCGCTCACGAAGCGATACGGGTTTGTCGATAACACCGAGACGAGCATCGCGCTCGCGGCGGTCGGAGACGGCACCTACCGATTCACGCTCACCTCAGTTGGTGCGACGTGGCGCTACTTCCGCAACGGCGTTCTCTGCACCATCACCGGGAGCAAGACGGTTCTGCTCGCCGGGACGAATCCGCCGACGAACGGAGCGCACCACATCTACATCGACACCGAAGACGGGACGCTCGTCGATGGCGCGGAGTGGACGCTGCTCGATACGAAGGTTCCGGTTGCCCACATCCTCTTCAACGGGTCACTCACGCCCGTCTACTGGATGTCCGACGAGCGGCATACGTGCCTGATTGACCGCCGCACGCACTACTACCAGCACGTCATCCACGGCACGCAACTCATCTCTGGCGGCACCATCTCAGGGCAGACGATCAACGGCGCGGCCGACGCCAACAACACCTTCGGCATCTCGGGTGTGTCGCTGGCCGATGAAGACTTGCTAGTAGACCTCGCCGCGCTCACGGACCCGAACGCTGGCGAGTCGGCGTACACCGTCTTTTATCGGACGGCTCTGACGACGTGGCTGTGGAAGTCATGGACGATGCCCTTCGACTACACCGTCGCGGGGTACATCAACTACGACAACGCCGGAACGCAGACGCAAGGCCAGAACAACAAGTACTACAACACGTACCTCATTCTCTCGAATCTCGCCGGAGCAGCGCGGTACATCATCGTCTCTGGCCGCAGCGAGTTCGCAACGCTCTTGGCGGCACAGGCGGAAGACGTAGGGGGCTTCAGTTTCAGCGGCCTCGACATCGATGAGTACGTGATTGCCTACCGCTTTACGTGGATGACAAGCGCAGCCTACGCGAACACCGGAAAGGCTCGGCTCGCGGCCACTCCAGAGGCGCTCGACATCGCCGCCATCTACGCCTCGGTTGGCGGGGCTTCGACGGACCACAACACGCTGGCGAACCTTCAGGGCGGAAACGGCACGGAACGCTACCACCTGACAGCGGCGGAGTACGCGGCGCTTGGAAGTGTCGCAGCGCAGCGCCTCGACGACCATGACCCGCCGACTAACCCTGTCGATTTTGACGGGCAGGAAGCCCTTGATTTCGTCGTCCAGAACGTCGCAGACGAAGCGGCGGTGATCGCGTATCCTGACCCGGTGCTTGGGAAGCTGCTCTACTCAGTCGCAGACGAGGCGGTGTACGTCTGCACAGCCGTCTATTAGAGGAAGAACATCATGGCTTCACCCCAGAACTTCAACGACCTGTACCAAGTGGACACCGACGCGAAGTTTCGCTCGTGGGGGCTGGCGCTTTCGACGGCCATCCAAGCCTGTGGCCTCACGCTCGTCGCAGACACCGGCTCGGTCAACTGGACGACCGTCTCAAAGCCATCCAGCACGAACACCAAGGCTGGCTTCGAGATTTATCGGTTCGACGATGCCCTTCAAGCGACCGCGCCGGTCTACATCCGAATCGACTACGGCTCGGGCCAGTACGCGAACGTGACGGCCGCGATCTGGTTCACCATCGGCAGCGGCACGAACGGCTCAGGCACCGTTACGGGCAACCCAACGACGCCTCCGAAGATCGAGTTGTATCCCCACGCCACGGTTGCGGGTACCACCTACGTCACCGGAGCGAACAACCGCTTGCTCTACATGGGGCCAACCAACCAGCAGTACACCTACACGTCGATGTTCAACATCGAGAGAACACACGACGGGACTGGAGCCGACACCGCAGACGGCGTTCTCCTGATCTGGATCGAAGCCGGATCAACCAAGGGACAGAACGTGTGGATTGCGGGAACTGGAGCCGGAACCACTGAGACGAGCTTCGGCGTCCTGAATCCTGCGACCGGATCGGGAGCGACCGGAAGCTACATCGCGGTCTATCCGTTCTTCCACACGAAGGGCATTTTCCACTTCCCGGCGATGAACGTCCTCGCAGCGTTCACGACGAACATCTCGGTAGGGACTCCGTTCTCGCTGACGTACTACGGGTCAAGCAAGACGTACTTGCCGATTGCCTCGGCCGCAGTCTTGTCAACGCCACGGGGCGGAACGATGTCATGGTGTATTCGGTACGAGTAGCCGATGTCAACCTACGTTGTCGAACCGGGGAACTCAATCGCGCCCGAAGGGACGGGGCCAGCCGTCAACATCGAGGCTGGACACTACTACGTTGAACTCGGGATTCAGGGAACGACTGGTACCCCTTCATGGCCGGAGAACTATCAGGAGCAGTTTCGGCTCAACGAGCCGTTGCCCGACCCGCCCGTGGTGTCGGCAGGACCGGACCAGACCGTTGTCGGCGCGTATCCACTGACGGTCACGCTGGCAGGAAGTGAAACGCACTCCACGGAGTCGGTCACAATCGAATGGACGAAAGTCTCAGGGCCGGGAACGGTGACGTTCACCGATGACACGGACCCGGCCACTGACGCGGAGTTCGTCGCCTCTGGCACCTACGTTCTCAGGCTATCGGTTGACGACGGAAGAAACGACCCGGTGACAGACGACGTGACGATCACCGTCACCATCGCAACGTGGAAGAAGATCGCTTTCTCGGTTTAGGGTATCCTCTCAGCGAGCGGAGGGCATCATGGACATCGGAACCGGCACAGAAGAAGACGTGCGGGTCATCGTCGATGGCAAGGTGCGCTTGGTGTTTCACCCTGACGGGTCTGTCGAGTGGCATTGTGCCCATTCGCACGCGGCGCACGACAACCCGGACAACGAGTACTCGGCTCGAATCTGCACGAAGGGATGTTGGCACGGGAAAGTTGTCGGAGAGGCAGAACTCGCCGCGCTCGATCTGGAGATTCCGGCCCAGACGACAGTGGGCCATCAGGGAGACGCCGACAAGGTTCCCAACAAGCCTGAAGGGTATCTAGTGTTCCAGAGAGAAGGCCAAGATTTCGTAGTCCCGTACTTCAAAGCGAAGTAGGAGAACGCACATGGCAGGACTTGCCGCTAGGGGAACCGGATCGACATCGCCTTACGGTGCGCTGGCCGCACGCGCTCCGCTTCAGGGCGGCGTGCCGAGTCAGGTATCGAACGCCGCTCGCACCACTGGCGGAAACGCCGCGTGGTCCCCGTGGAGCGGAAACATTCTCGGCATGGAACGCGGCACGCCGGAATACGAACAGACAGCCGGGAACCTCAACCAGACCTACGCTCAGGCCGACATCAATCGGGGCTTGCAGCAGGGGCAGCAGGGCTTCGAGCGGTCGATGGCAGAGCAGCGGCGAGGTTGGGGGCTGGAAGACCAGAACACCGCGTACTCGTGGCTCAACGCGCTCGGCGGCGGTTCGGCTGGCGGAGGGCCGCGAGTCACAGGGGAAGATACTTCGTGGGACGCCTCACTCGCCGCCGCGATGGGCAAGGCGAAGGACACGGCGGCTCAGGCAGTCGGCGCGGCGCGAAAGTCGATGCTCGGCAACATGACCGCTCGCGGTATCGGCGGGTCCGGCATCGAGGCGAAGCTGGATCAGGGCATCCAACTCGCGGGAGCCGGACAGATCGGCGCGGCCGGACGCGAGATGGCAACGCAGCAAGCGGCGCGGCAAGCCTCGGTCAACGACCGAAACTATCAGGGTGACATCACCCAGCGTGGTCAGGACATCACCGCGCAGGGGCAGCGGCTCGCTCTGCTCCCGTCGCTGACTTCTCTGCTTCGTGTCGCATACTGAGGTGCATCATGACAGCTTACGGGGCGCTCACGTATGCCCAGCGGATCGCGGAACAGAAGCGCGAGCAAGCCAAGAGCGACAAGTTCAACGCGCTCGTCGCCCGTGGCGGGGAGATGGCTCCGATGGCGGGTGCCCCCACCACCGATTTCATGTCTGACGACCCCAACTTCTCAGCGCGGGTTGCCGACGCCATCGCCATGAAGAAAGTCGCGCAGGACTTCGAGAAGAGAAAGCTCGAAAACCGGGCGATCATGCGGCAGGACGCGGCGGGGCGTGCGAAGTCGGACGAAATCCAGCGGAGCAAGTACGGTGTGGGACAGTTCACCAACACGAGTACGTCTCCGGTGGAAGAGGCTGAGATCAACCGTGCCGCTGGCGGCGGTCCAGAGACAGGCAAGTACCAGCGGTTCTGGGGCAACAACTCCGTCATGGCGCTTCAGGAGCCGATGCTCCAAGGCGGCGTCCCTCATCCGATGGCGGCTGTCGCGCCTCTCAGCCACGTAGGACAGACAATCGGATCGGCCGGTGACGCCGAACGCGCCGAAGCATCTCGACAGCAACAGGCCGCTCAAGCGATGGCGCAGCAGCAGCAATCGCCCTACGCGAACGCCAGCGGGGGAGGAGGAGGTGGTGGTATGTCAGGTGGTGGTGGCGGCGGCGGCAAAGTGACGGTATCTCCCGGCGGCAACATCTCGCGTGGTCCTACCTACGACGACTTCGACATCGAGCGGCTTCGACAGGAGCGAGCGCGAACGAAGACGGCGGAAGAGCAGGTTCCCAGCTACGCTGCCGAGAAGCAGCGCAACGACATCATGTTCGATGTCAATACCGGGCGCTACGAGTACCTTCAGAACAAGCTGGGAGGACTCGCTCGCGACGAACGTCGAACGAACGCGATCTGGGATGCCAACACCGCGAACCAGCCTGACGTGTGGCGCGAGGAAGACATCAAGTGGAACCGCCAGAAGGAACTCTTCGACCGCGAGATGGAGAAGATCGGCCTTCAGGGGCAGAACCAACTGAAGGTGGCGCTCGCGGCGGCTGGCGGCAGAACAAGCTCGGCGCAGATCGCGGCCAACGCGAAGATGGTTGGCGACATGCGGAAACAGTGGTCGGAAGCCTTCAAGACTCCGGCTACGTCGCCCGAAGAGAAGGCGATGCGCCAGAAAGTCCTGTCAGAGCTGTACCAGAAGGCGCAGGAAATGGGGATCGATCCCGTCGAGATCTTCATGGACAGCGACTCGCTGATTCAGCGTGGTCCCGCGCCGCCGCCTCAGAACATGCCAGCGACAGCGAACACGCCAAGGACATCGACGCCGCTTCGCACAGGCAACCCCGGCTACGATGCGCTCATGAACTCCGTAAGGTAGGTGCCTCATGGGACCGTGGGACTACCTGAAATACCTCGCGGGGGGCGCAAAGCCAGTCGAGCGCCCTCCGTTGAAGTTCACTCCGATGCAGCAGTCGGAGTTCGCACGCCTCACGGATCCGACTCAGGATCCGAAAGTGGGGCCGGGATGGTCGTACGATCCCAAGTGGCAACCCATCGACGAATCAGGCGAGCCGATCACGGGACGTGTCCCAACGTGGTCGGACATGCGCCCGACTCCAGTGGAGGGCGTGCCCAGATACGAGGGCGGAGTACTCGGCGGCGACCCGGAGGGCTGGCGTCGAGATCTCGCCAACCTCGCCATCAAGCCGGAAGAAGTGGAGTGGCTCACACGCTCGCAGGAGAAGCGTGACGCGGCGGTGAAAGAAGCCGTCCTGACCAGACCGGACCAGACGGAAGGTTGGGATGCCACGCTCAAGCCATTCCGTCCGATGATGGCTCGCATCGGCCCCGCGCTCACAGGCGCGATTGGCGGCGGCATTGTCGGCGGTCCTGTCGGCGCACTCGTCGGCGGCTTCGCTGGCGGTTTCGCCGGTTCCGAAATGGGGCAAACGCTGGAGGAACGCGAGCGGCAGACGCTCGAATCGGATCTGCCCCAGTACTACGACACTCCGGCCTACGCCGCGCTCCAAAGGCAGCTTCAGAACGCTCGGCAGGAACACAGCACCACCGCGTCCGTTCTGGAAGGCGCGATGAACGCGCTTCCGCTCGGGGCGCTCAGGGAGACGCGATTCCTTCCTCGCGTCCTCAAGGAAGCCGGACGTGGCGCTGGACTTGGCGCTGGCAGCACGGCGCTACTGGCGAAGACCGATCCCGGCGGCGTGGTACCGGAAGGCGTCGAGCGCGGAGAGATCTCGCTTCCGCAAGTCGGCATGGGCGCGGGAATGGGCGCGGCGTTCGGCGGCGGGTTGGGCGCGTTCGCGCACCTCGTCAACCGCAATGCTCCGCCCACTGAGCCGCCACTGACGGATCTCCGGCGGGACTTCTCGCGGTTCAAGAAGCAGGTTGGGCTACCGCTCACTGAGCTTGAAACCTACGTCGATAGCCTCGAAGCCCGACGCATCTCGGAGCGACCGAATCCACCGGCCCCGCCGAAGCCGCCGTTCTACACGCCGATTTCGTGGGAAGGCGGAGAGGAACCGCCCCCGGCGGCGTTCGATATCATCGGACGTGGACAGGGCGGGTCACAGACCCCCTACGTCGATTATCTGAAGTCGCTCACCCGGAGGTACACCGCTTGGCAGGAAGAACAGGCGCGTAGCGCGGCGAACGTCAAGCCCCCAGACGCGGCCCCCGCTCCGGCAGAACCGGCTCCGTCTCCGGCCCCGGCTGGACCGAAGGCACGCACGGGAGCCTCTCCCAGCGCGGTTGGGAAGGATATTGCGGCTCTGGAGCGTCAGGCTCAGGCGCTCATCGCGCAGGGAGGACCGGCGAACTTCGCCAAGGCGAACGACATCCTCGCGGAAGTTGAGAAGCTGAAGACCGCAGCGGCAGCGGGAGCGGCGAACTCGCCCGAAGCTGGAGTGGGCGCACAGGGCCGGATCCTGAAGCCGTCTCCGGGCGCAGAAGAAGACAAGCTGGTGGGCGACCTCTTCGCCGGAACACCCGCAGAAACTCCGGCTGGCCCGGTGACGCCGCCGGAAGCCGCCCCCGTTGTGCCCTCTGGCGTGACCGACGCCGACGTGGACGAACTGAGCCGACTGCTCGGCGTGAAGCCGCCGATGCCAGCGGCAGCGCCGGTTGCCGCTCCGCCCCAGAAGCCGGTCAAGATTCAGGAGTTGATGAACGAGATCCGCCGCAGGATGATCGCGGCGTACAACGGCGCGGCGGCGGCGGCGGAAGCTGGCGACATGGCGACCGCCAACGTCCACAAAGAGCATCTCCAGTACCTTACAGACCTGTCTACGTGGATCCGGCGCGGCAGGATTGGCGAACCACCGGCAGAACCCCAGATTCCGGCCGCGCCGACACCCGTGGCTGGAGTCGCACCGCGTTCTCCCAGCGTGCCTCCGCCCCCCGCGCCGGGAACACCTCCGTCGCAGGAGCCGGTGCCGATTCCGGCTGGACCGACAACTCCGCCGATGCCGCCCGGAGGGGCCGGTGCAGAAGCGACTCCGCCGCCAACCGGGGAGACTCCGCTTCAGGCGAAGATGCGCTCGGAGACGTTCCCGATTCTGCCGAAGGAAGGCCAGCCGTTCCTTCCGAATCTACCGCCCGAAGAGCAGGGAGCAGGGGTACCAACTACTGCGACCGACACGCTGGAAACCCGCCGTCTGCTCAATCTGGCGAATCAGGACATCGACGCGGCCGGAGGAGTCGTCCCGCCGAAGTCAGGGCCGGACGTGGTTGCCGCCCAGACGAACAAGCTGGCAGCGGAGCTTCTCGGTCAACCTGAGTTCGCTGGACTCAAGTTCGCGGAGCTTGTAGACCTACTGAACGGCGCTCGGGTGAAGCCGACAGAGCCAATCTCGCCCAGAGACGCTCAGGGGAACCTCATCCAGCGGCCGGGAACCTTCGTGCAGGAGTCGCCAACGTCTCCCCAGCCGGGACACGTCCAGATGCCGCTCAAGGCCACACCGGGAGGGACACCCCCGCCAGCGGCCCCCAGAGGCGTTTCTGGCCCCCCTCCGGCGGGGATGGCTCCGAAGTCGGTCGAAGGGATTCTCGGCCAGCCAGCGCCAGCCTCGCCAGCCGCCGCCCCGGTCCCGGCCCAAGAACCGATTGCGCCGATGGTCGAAGGGGCCAAGCTGCCATCGTGGAAGGCCAAGCCCCAGCCGCCCATCCAGCGGGAGGGCGCGATCGTACCGCTGACCCCCATGCAGGGCGAGCGCGAGCGGATCGCCGTTCTCGACCCTCGCGTGATCGGGCTGGACCCGGCCACGTACCAGTTCAAGGGGTCCGACGCCGAAGGTTGGACCGGCTCGCTCGCTGGCGCGAAGGCATGGGCCGAAGCCATCGACCCGAACACGGGCAAGCGCACGAACGCCAGCCCCGCGATTCTCGTTCACCGTCGAGCGGACGGAACGCTCTGGGTTGCGGACGGGCATCAGCGGTACGGCCTCTACAAGCGGCTGTGGAAGGACGGCAAGGATCTCCTGCCGCTTGTGGCGGAAGTCATCGACGAGGCGGAGGGCTGGACGGTGCCGATGGTGCGCCGGTACGCCTCTGTCCGCAACGTCATGAACGGCAGCGCCGACGTGGTGGACATCGCCAAGCTGATTCGAGCCGGGGGAGAACTCAGCGCGTTTGAAGAGAGCATGATCCCGACCGGCGCGGAGAGCATGGCGGGGCCGAAGTACCGCACCGCTCAGGCTATCGCGAAACTTGGCGACGACGCTTTCCAAGCCGTCGTCAACGGGCAGACGAAGCCGGAGTACGCGGCGATAGTGCCCACGTACTTCACGAATCAGGGCGCACAGAACGCCGTCATCGCCGCGCTCGCGAAGAAGAAGCCGGAGTCGATTGACGCGGCAGAGGCGCTCGTTCTCGGGATGCGAGACGGGTTGCTCAAGCGTGCAGAAGAAGGCGCACAGTTGTCGATGTTCGACATCATCGGCGGCAAGGACGCGAAGTTCGAGTCGCTACTCGACAAGCACGCCAGCCTCATCGCGGAAGTTCGCTCGGGCCTGAAGTCTCAGCGTTCCGCGTTCCAGAACGCGCTGAAGAACGCCGGACGACTCGAAGAGGCGGGGAACGTCCTCGCAGGAGAAGCAAACAAGGCGCTCTCGGACGAAGCCAAGCAGCTTCTCCTGTACTACGACAAGTACAAGAACCTTCGCGGTTCCCACACGAACAGGACGCTCATCGAATCGGCGCAGGAGATCTCGAATGGAACGCTCAACAAGCAATCCGCCGTTCAACGAGTCTACGATGCCCTCCGCCGGGACATCGAAACCGGGGGCGAGGGTGCCGGGAACGCCGTTGCCACCGACTTCGCCCCGGCCGGACAGCCCGATGTACCGGGAAGCCCTGCTCCGGTTCAAGAGCCAGTTGGAGCAGTACAGCCAGCGGCAAAGCCAGCCCAAGAACCTGTAGCGCCCGTCGCAGAGGCGAAGCCGCCGGTCCCGGTCGAAGTGAAGCCGCCGGAGCCGGTGCCGGACATGGAGCAACCGGCGCTCTTCACGCCGGACGAGATTCTCGGCATCCCGCCGAAGCCGGAACCGCCGAAGAACGTCGAGGGGATTCTCGAATCGAAGCCCGTTGCTCCGGTTCAGGCAGAGAAGCCCCAGAACGTCGAGGGCATCCTCGGCCGCGACTACAAGCAAAGCACGCCGGAAGAGTACCGCGTGATGCGCGAAGCTCGGGATGCTGTGTTCGACGCCGCCTCTCTGCGCGGACTGCGCGACCGGCTGATTGGCGAAGACGAGAAGGCCAAGGCGCTCTTCCCGCAGGGCGGGGCCGATGCCGTCGTCAACTACTGGAAGAACCTCCAGAGCGAGATCGAACAGGCTCCGCTCATCGAAGGCATCGGCACGGAGAAGCGGCAGTACATCAAGGGCGACACGGGCGAGTACGCGCTGGTTCCGCAGAAGGGATACGTTCAGGTCCGGTTCAAACAGGTGCCCTCGAAGGAGCAACTCGCCATCCTGAAGGAAGTGCGGACGAACTCCATTGGACGCCAGAAGCCGCTCTTCAAGCGGAACGCCACGGACGGCTACTGGTACGGCAACATCGAAGGCGACCAGAACCAGTGGGGCGGATTCAAGCAGGACGACCTCGAAGCCGCCGCACGCAGGGCGCTCGGACTCGGAGAGAAGGAAGCGGGGCCAGTCGTCGAGACGCCGCCGCCAGCGGCAGAAGGTCCGAAGAGCGCAGCCGTCAAGATGATGTTGACGGTGGACGAGCGCCAGCAACTCGCGGACCTTGGCTATTCGCGTGCCGACATCGACGCCATGAAGCCCGACGAGGGCGCGGCGATTATCGCGGCCGGAACGACGAAACCGCTCTCCGCTCCGGTGGACGTGCAGACCAAGATCGGCATCGAGCCGACACTTCCCGGCATGGCTGAAGGTGTGGGCGCTCCGAAGGCTGAAGCGCCACCGCTCGCGGAAGTGCCCTTCGCGCTTCAGGCGGAGACGGGCACGGGCGAGCCGGTGCAGCAGGACATGCTCCCGAAGGGGCCGATCACGGCGAAGCCTCAGACGGCCGAACAGCTTCTCGGGTCGGTGCCTCCGAACAAGAAGAAGCCGGATCGCTGGGAAGGCGTTCCGCCGCACCTTCGGCAAGCTATCGAACTCCACGAGCGAGCCGCTCGCGGTGAGCAGATCACGGATGAAGTCCTGAAGCAGTACCCCGACTACGTGCAGCGGAACGTCAGGATCCAGCAGCAGCACGCAGCGGAGCGACGAGTCATCGAACAGAGGGCATACGAGTTCTCGAAGACGCATGAAGTGACGTTCACGCCGGAGCAGATCGCCGCCGCACACGCCTTCGCACATCAGAGCGAAGCGTGGTGGGGGAAGATGTTCCAGCGGCTCCCGAACAAGCCGGACATGCCGGAGACGCTCACGCTCGCGGAAGCGCAGTCTCCGAATCCGCCGCAGACCGGCAAGCCGCAGCGGACGGACACCGGCAAGGCGCTCCCGCCAGCAGAGGGATTCCCGTCGCGAGTGCCGCAGAGTCTCGAACGGAAGATGGAAGCGGCGATTGAGGCGGGAGACTTCGAGCAGTACCAGCGGTACCTCGAATACCTGAGCGAGATCACCTTCGGCACTCAGGCTCGGAACAACAAGAAGGATACGAAGCTGTCGTCTGTCGGCTTCATGGGCACGCAAGTCCTCAGTGACATGCTGGAGCGCAATCCGAAGGCGTTCTGGAATCTCATGCGGATCGCGGTCCCGGCTGTGGGCGGAGCGGCGCTGGACGACGAAGACCCCCGGCGCGGTTTCATCCGGGGCGCGTTGCTCGGGCTGGGAACCAACATGGCGATGTCGGCCAACGTGCGAGCGGAAGCGGCTCGCGTAGGCAAGGCTATCGCCACGATGAAATCGACCGCTGCCGAACTCCAAGGTGCGGTGAAGCTCCGCGCTCCGGCAGACCCGCTGAAGGACATGAGTCTGTGGTCGATGTATCGGCCCGGATTCTTCGAGAAGAACGCGCCAGAAGCCTTCGCTCGCTACTTGAAGGTCATGGACGAGTACAACTACATGGCGCACTACGGCGGGTTGGCTGAAGCCCCCGAACGTGTGCAGCAGTACGCGGCTCGTCAGGCGATTCACAAGGTTGTCACCGAACTCCGCGCCTACGCGAAGGAGATTGAGAAAGCCCAGCCCCGGCGTGCGGCCTACGTGCGTGAAGGCGCGGACGCGCTGGCGAAGAAGCCGACGAAGATGCAGCTTGCGGTCAAGGAAGCGATGTCCCCCATCAAGGAAGTGGACAACGCTTTCTTCGAGCGCAACGTGGGCACGAACATCTACCGCGTCCTGACCGGCTACGCCGTGTCTACCGCGCTTCAGAACCTCACGCAGCCGATCCTGTCGCTCCGCCACGTCCAACTGAAGGATCTGGCATGGGCGTACAGCGTGGCGAACTCCGATTGGGCGAAGTCGATCACGAAGCACATCGACATTCACCGGCCGATGGATCTCGCAGAAGAGGCTGGCGTTCAGATCTCGAAGAAGACGAAGGAGTACACCGGCTGGAAGAAGTGGGTCATGGACCCGCACGCGATGCTCATGGAGTCGGACAAGATGAACCGCCGCGTCGTCTACTTGGCGGCGATGAAACAGGCGGAGCGGCGCGGCCTCATGGGTCCGTATCAGGAGGAGTGGTCACGGGCGGTTGCCAACAAGACGTTCTCGGAAGCGTTCCGGTCGGAAGCAGACAAGTGGGCGCGTGGCGTGATGCGCGAGACGCAGGGCGACGTGGGGCCGCTCTCGTTCAACCCGAACTGGCGCGGTCCGATTGGCGGCAGCATCAAGCCGTTCATGAAGTTCCCGACGCTTCTCGTCGAGAACCTGATGCACTCGCTGTCGCAGCCGGACAAGACCGGGCGTGCGCGATTCCTCGCGTCCGTCTTCGTTGTGGCAGCGACGGGCCGGATGCTCGGCATCGACTTCGAGGACATCCTGCTCATGGGCGGTCGGCCAATGGGGATCGACATTACTGACCCCAAGAAGACCGTCGAGAATTGGGCCACCGGCCAGCAGTTCCCCGTGGTGCGTGTGGCACAGGACATCGGGAAACACTGGAGGGGCGAGGCGAATCACGTCATGATTCCTCGTCACCTCGACGAGATCCTCGACTCCGACGCGCTCTACTACGGGGCCGGACGCTGGCCGACGCAGACGCTTCAGACGGCCAAGCGGACCTACCGCTCCGACATCGAACCGACGATGGAAGGACGTGAGCGCGAGCCGCACATGAAGCGCACTCCCAGCGGGGCCGCGAACGAACTCTCACTCGGAGAGGATCTCGCCAATCTGCTCGGCTTCAAGTCCACACGGCAGACCAAACGCGCTCGCGAACTTGAACGAGCGACGAGGACTCAGGTCGAAGACCAAGCGGAGAACATCGCGTGGTCGAAGGACATGGCGAGGCGCATCCGATACGCGCTCGACAACAAGGATTGGGAACTGCTCGACAAGTTGGTCACGGAATACAACGAGCGCAAGCGAAGCTCGAAGGCTGGAGCGGCCGTGATCAAGGCGGCACAGGCGGATCGCTTCCAGCGGTTGAAGCAGGGCAGCAGTAAAGACATGCAGCGACAGCTTGAAGCGGAACACGGAGAGGCGCTCCGGGCGACCGCGTTGAGGTAACACAGATGTCCCCACGAGAATCGGATGCGCTCTCCGGGCCTTGGTACGCAAAGCTCGCAGAGTCGATCCTGAGAACGTCCGGCCCGATGGCGCTACTCACCGTGGCCTTTTCTTGGTTCGTTATGTGGATCGTTTGGGGATCGCTCCAGACGATCAAGGACACGCAGCTTCTCATCAGGAACGACATCGCTCAGGCCGGAGCGAGAATGACCGCGTTCGCCGCCCAGCAAGACCAATTCAACGAGGGCAGATCGATTCTGCTCGAAAAGCAGCTTGCCATCCTTCGGCAGTTGTGCGTGAATAGCTCTCGAACGGAGGCGGCGATCAAGGCGTGCGTCCAATAGAGGCAGTTATGAACTGCAAAGGACGCCTCTGTGTGGCAATCGGGACCGTGGTTCTAGGCTGGCTGTTGCTCGCGCTGGGAATCGTGCGTGCGCTGGCAATAGCCCCCGCGCTGCTACATTGAGACGCAATCGGAAACGAAAGGACTGTGCCCCATGACGATCAGTAGGGATAGCTGGCTCCTTACCCTGACGCTCGTCGCCTCAGTCGCTCTGTGGCTGTCGAGTCTCGCGGCCCCGTGGGAATGGACGTGGCAACAGTGGATGGGGAACGTCGCTGTCGCCATCGGCATGATCGTCGCCAAGCTCTCATCGTACCCGGACTTCATGGCAACCAAGCAAGATGTCAAGGACAAGGAGGAGGGAAGTGATCCGAACAGACCGTAGAAGGCGTCTTCTCATCGGGTGGGCACTCGTCCTCACGCTCGCACTCTCCGCTTGCGCCAACAAGAAACTCGCGACCCAGATCGACCAGAGCCTCGTCACGTCGATGGCGGCGTTGCAGGATTCTCTCGTCGCCTTTCACAAGGGCGGGAAGATCAGCGACGACACCTACGGCAAGATCATGTACCAGATGGGATCGCTCTGGCGGCTGGCGGGGCAGTACAACATCCTCATTCGAGACTGGCCCGGAACCGGAGCGCCTCCGAAGGAACTCGCCAAGATCGCGGGTGACATCGCTGGCACGGTTCGCATCGTCATCGGCCTACTGCCTGATACCGATACGGCCTCACTGAAGTCGGCGGAGCAGATCCTCGCCATCGTCGAGGGTGTGCTGAAAATGGTGGGAGGTGATCATGTCGCCGCTCACTGAGCAGCAGATGGCAGGGATCGTTCAGTGGGTCCAGATCGGGCAGCTTCTCGTGCCGATCATCGTGACAGGTGTCGAGAACTTGATCGAGATCTTCAAGTCGGCAGGGGTTGACCCGGCCATCTACGCCTACCTTCAGGGCATCATCGAGAACAAGCAGCAGCAAGCCGACGCGGAAGCAGCGGCCCACGGCTACCCCCGCAAGTAAACGTAAGCCGGTCAGGTTGGGACGTGATCCTGACCGGCTTATTCCGTCGATTGTGACCCAGAGACGACGGCGACTCTGCCCTAGCGCGAGGACGGGGGACGCCCCCGCGATGGTCAGTCTTTGGGGAACAGCGCGTCCAACTTGTCGAACGTCCCGACCGGATCGCGCCGAAGTTCACCCGCGATGCCTTCGAGAATCGACGCGAGGAACGGTGCCCACAACATCGGGTTTCCCTTGAACCAGCCCCACACGGTCGTCAACCAGCCAGTCATGTTCCCTCCAATCACCGAAGAATCCGCAACCAGCAGAGGAGCCGCTTCCACCAACTCATCGACGGAGAACAGGCGCAGCCGGAGGCATCGGGGCACGGGTAAAAGGGTTGCTCGCTTCGCTCCACTCGGAACAGATGGTATCCGCGCACGCCTTCATCTTGGCGGTGTAGGCTCCAAAACCCAGCGGCGTCGAGGAGATCGGCAGCAACACCGTGTTCGTGGGATCCGGCGTGCCCAGCGGTAAGTCGTACTGTTGCATCGGATCCGTTGCTCCGGCAGCGAAGTAGCCAATCACGTACTTCGTCAGCCGTGAGTGGTCCGCGCTCGCGGTGAACGAGACGGCGGTCGGATTGATCACCGCCTGAGCCGATGCCAGAGCCGCCACCAGAACGAACGCAACGACGAGGGCCGCGTATCGCATTTCTCAAACCTCTCATTCATCACCCTGATTGCCTCTCGCGCCTCGTCGTCGGTGACAGGACGAGCGAGGACGACCTGTACCCAGTACTTCACATGAGACAGATGATACAGCCCCGGAGGTAGGCTGGATCGTCGAAGTGTTCGTTTGTTACGCCACGTCAGCATGGGTACCTACTGTCCAAACGCCGCTTTCTTCAACGCCACCTGTCGCAAGCAGTCCTTCCGGTGTCCGCGACTATGCTTGTGCGTCTTCTTGTACGCCGAACTCGACCTGTCGAACTCGGCGGGAGAGAGGTTGCCACACCACGGGCAGTACTCGTCTCCGTTCTCGTTGTGGATGTACTCGACCGCTTCGAGCGCAGAGGCGAGGAACTCTAACGCCTCAGATCTCGACATGCCCCAAGTCCCCTTTCATCGTCTTCCAGTCCCCACCCCACTTCAACCCCAGCGCCTTCGCGTTCTCTCCGAACGCCTTCCACGGGAGCTTCGAGTCCCACGGCGACGGGCCGATGAAGGCGAAATCGACCGCGTGCCCGTAGCCGTCTTCCTGTGGACAGTGTGTGGCCTTCGTCAAGTCGGAGCCATCGACGTTCGTGACGATCTTCCCCGGCTTGGTTCTCCCCTGCGCGTACAGCGCGTTCTGCTCTTCCACGGTGCGGACCCCGTTCGCGATGAACATGGGAAAGCCCAACGTCTCCATCGTGAGCAGGATCGTCTTGCACGCCGCGACGAGTTTCGGATGCACCCCGTCGAGACGCCAGAGGTACTGATGGTTTGGCACGGCTCCTCCTACGAAAACATCCGGTGATGCACTCGCAAGTCTACAGGCGGTCCCTGCTCTTGCAAGCGTCTCGGCTTCGCCGCCTCTTTCTCAGCGAGCTTGTCCTCAAGCATCTTCCTGAACGCGGTCTGACTCTCCCGCATCTCGGCCAAATCCTCAATGTCGAAGGTCACGCCATCGAACGCGCCCCCACACACGTAGTACCGGCCAGCGCGAGCATCGTAGTCGAGCGTCCGCGCTCCGAAGAAGTTCTGCATAAGCGTTGTGAACCCCTTCATTCATACCTCCGTGATCGTCATAGGGTAGTACTCGATCTCGAAGTGCCTTTTCTTCCAGCGGTACATGTCGGTCCTGAAGCCTTTCTTATCTTCAACGACCGTCTTCCCGCCGCGATCGTACACAAAGTCAGCGCGGTACTCTCCGATCTTCTTGAAGCCGAAAGTCTGCGCGCCTTGAGGGTTGCGAGCGATGGCGGTCAGGTCGAACACCACCTGACGCCGAAGGTCGGTGATCAACCCTGCCGTCTGCTCCATGAGCAGTTCCCGCCAGCGAGCCGCTTCACCTTTCGAGTCGAACATCACCCCTTCGACGTTCACCTTCGTCGCGTTGTACTTCGACCG
>Ga0316630_10000028_pt1 | contig 35831 bp, 31 predicted proteins | sample OWC_May_M1_C1_D6_FD_207658 | JGI IMG/M metagenome (GOLD analysis project Ga0316630, IMG submission 207658) | Wetland soil microbial communities from Old Woman Creek delta, Ohio, United States - OWC_May_M1_C1_D6_A | ecosystem: Environmental > Terrestrial > Soil > Wetlands | place: USA: Ohio...
CCCACAAGGGCGACCGCGCCCGCGCGAAGGAGCTCTACGCCCGTTCGCTCGAGCGCGCGGGTGCATCACGCCGCCCGGTCCGCCGCGCCGCGCTCGCGCTCCTCCAATTCATCGACGGCGAGCTCGCCCTCGCGAAGCAAACCGTCGCGCCGTGCCTCGCACGGACGCGCGCCGGCGACGCCGCGACGACCGCGGGCACGGGGAGCGAGGCGACCGTGCGCGAGCGCGGCGCGTGCCTGTTCGTCGCCGGCATCCTCGATCCCGCCAACGCCGAGTCGATCGCCCAGCAGCTCGACGCGCTCGCCGCCGAGGCGACCGACCTTCGCCCGCCCTATGGCGCCCCCACGTCGCTCGCGAGGCTCGTCCGTGCCCGCGCGACGTTCTTCGGCGGCGCGTGCCTCCTGCCCGCGGGCGACGGTTCCCCACCCGCCGACGACAGCGCCTACCGCGTTCCGCTCGACTTCTACGCCGCCTATCACGTCCCGTACTTCGCGTCGTGGGCGACGTGCGAGCGGGCAGCCATCCTCGCGGCACGTGGAGACAAGCCCGCCGCGCGTGCGCTCCTGACGCCGCTCTCGACGAAGCGGTGGTGGCTCCTCGCAACGCTCGAGCGCTATCGCTAGACTGCACCGGCGTGTCCGACACCGATCCATCCGTCAGCGTGATCATGCCGATCCGCAACGAGCGGGGCTTCATCGAGGACGCCGTGCGCGCGTTACTGGCGCAAGAGCGTCTCCCCACTTCGTACGAGATCGTCGTCGTCGACGGAATGTCAGATGACGGCACGCGAGACATCGTCGGCGAGCTCGCCGCGCGAGACCCGCGCGTTCGCATGCTCGACAACCCGCAGCGCATTGTCTCGAGCGCGCTCAACATCGGCATCGCAGCCTCGACCTCCGATGTCATCATTCGCGTCGACGGCCACACGCGCGTCGCCCCCGACTTCATCCGCTCGAACCTCGATCTCCTCGCCGAGCACCCGGAAGCTTGGTCGGTCGGTGGTCCGATCGCTCACCGCGGCAAGACCACCTTCGCTCGTGGCATCGCCGCGGCGATGTCGAGCCGATTCGGCGTCGGTGGCGCCTCCCACCGCCGCGAGACCTACGAAGGTTACGCCGAGGGCGCGGTCTTCCCCGCATTTCGCCGCTCGATCTTCGACGAGGTCGGTCTGTTCGACGAGCTCCTCGTTCGCAATCAGGACGACGAGTTCAACTTTCGCATCACCGATCGCGGCGGCAAGATCTACATCTCGCCGCGCGTCAAGCATGACTACTACGTGCGCGGCTCGCTCAAGGCGCTCGCTCGCCAATACCTCCAGTACTCGTATTGGAAGGTCGCCGTCTTTCGCAAACACAAGAAGATCATCGCGCCGCGACATCTCGCTCCGGTCGTCTTTGTCGTCGGTGCCCCAGCGTGCGCCGTCGCGGCGGCCGTCGCTCCACCTCCGCTCAGCTGGATCGCCCTCGCACCACTCGGCGCCTACGGCGCGCTCCTGATCGCGTCCGCGGCCTCGACCGCGATCCGCGAGAGGAACCTGCTCGTCGGCGCGAGCGCTGGCATCGCGACCGCAACGATGCACGTCGCATACGGTACGGGCACGATCCTCGGTATCCTCGCACCGCCCGGACGCAGCTCGTGGGTGCGCTCGATGATGGCGAAGATCACGCGCTGATCACTTCGGGGCCTGTGCGCGCAGCTGCTCTTCGATCTTTTCGAGCCGCGTCGTCACCTGCGTACGGGCGTCTGGTGCCACGAGGCCGCTGACGTCGAGCTTGCGCAGGCATCGCTTGGCCTCGTCCCACCGGGCGCGACCGATCTCGACGTCACACGCGATCAGCCAACCTCGTGCGCGCAGATCGATCCGACCTTGCCAGGTCTCGACATCGTGAACGGTGCGCGCGGCCTCGGCCCAGCGTTGTTCGCCAAGCAACATCGACGCGAGTGCGAGACGTGACTCGTGGTCGAGCGCCTGCTCGACGCACTTGCTGCTCGCTTCTTGCGCTGCACGCACGTTCTTGTCGCGGGTCGCATACGAATACAGCCAGTCACATGCACGCATGTCGCCAGGCTTGGCTTCGACAATCCGCGTGAGCCAGAGGATCGCGATCTCGCTCGAACCGGAGAGGTCGGGGAGCGTTCGCACCACACCGTCGAAGTCAGCGATGTCGATGGGAATCGCGGCCGCGGCGAGCTTCGGCGGCAGGCTCTTCACGATCTCGGCGAGCATTGGTTGCACCGCGTTCGTTCCGCGTAGTGCATGTGCGAATTCGATCGCAGCCTGATCGAGACGATCGTTCTGCACTAGCGCGCGCGCAGCGATGTGATGCAGTCCCGGATGCGACGGGTGCAGCCGCAGCGCGTGGTTGAGCAAGGTCACGGCGCGGCGATCGCGCTCGCGATACAGCACCTGCGCCGCGAGGGCGTAGCCGTAGTAGTCCATCGGATGTCGCTCGATCGATTCTTGAAGATCCTCGAGCTGTAGATTGTTGTGGCCGCGCAGCGCATCGTGATCTTCGGCGACCGTCGTGGTGACACTCGTGAACAGCAAGAGTGCGGCGACGCAGAGACCGACGAGCTGCGTCGTGCGCGCACCGACGGCGACGAGCTTGCGCTTCGCCTCGGCCTCGCGAAGTGGCACATACGTGAGCACTGCGACCATTAGCGTCAGTGGAATGGCAAGCCCGAGCAGCTGGATGCCGAAGTCGACGATGCTCTGCATTGCAATGACCGCGACGCCTCCGATCGCGCCTGCTGCGATCGGACCGTCGTGCCACCGGCGCGCGCCCCTGACCACGATCCATGCGAGGCCGATGGCGAGCAGGCATGCGCCTGGGATGCCCCAATCGACGATGGCTTGGATGTACTCGTTCTCGACGTGCGAGAACGAGGCAAATGCCGCGGCAGGATGCGTGTGTGTGATCGCAGGCTCGAACGCGCCGCGCCCGACGCCCACCCACGGGCTCTCGTCGATCAGATCCGTCGACGCGCGCCAGATCGCGAACTTGCTCTGCGGCGCCTGCACTTCTTCGAACGTCGTGCGCGCGAGCTCTTGGCTCACACCGCCCGCGCTGGCGTAGACGATCACGACGATCGCCGAGATCGCGACGACCGCGACCGGCACGGTCGTCACGAGCCCGGGCCGTGTGCGGCGCTCCGTCCCGAACAGACGCTGCGCTACCAAGACACCGCCGGTGACGAGCGCCCCGACGATCAGCGCGAGCGTCGCGCCGCGAGACTGGGTCGCGACGGCGACCGCACCACACGCGGTGACGACGCCCATCCAACCGATCCGCAGCCACGTCGCTTGTGTTTGGTAGAATGCAAGTCCCAAGCTCGCCATCACGCCGACCGCCATCAGACATCCGAGGTGGTTCGTGTTGAGCAGCGGCCCGAGCACGGTCGGCTGACCGAGGCGTGGCCCGTAGAGCCCGTAGAGTTGCGTCGCGCCGACGAGCTCGTGGATGCCGGTCACGATCGCCGTCACACCGCAGACGGCGGCGACAGCGACGAGCACGCGATACCGTCCCGTATGCGTGACCGACATGCGCAGCGCCAACCACGCAATCCCGAGAAGCACGACGAAGAAGCACAATGCGCGCAGGCTACCCGGTGCGTCGAGCGTCAGCCCTTGCCAAGGAGAGGTATGGGCGAGGGCTGCTCCTTCATCTCGCAGCGACGAGCCGATCGGTTGAAGCCAATCGAGCATGGCACCGGGCATCGGGATCAACTGGATCGCCGTGAGCGTTGCGGCTGCGCCGAGCACGGCAAGCAATGGCGGGACGCGCGAGAATACCCGCCGCGATAACAGCTGCGGTGCGATTGCGAGCGCGACCACGAGCGCGACGATCGCCTCCACCCATCGAAACGCGCTCCCGACGAACAAGACTGCGATGAGGAAGGCGGCCATGGCGAGTGCCGCGGAGAGCCGCTCGCGTGTCCGCACGATCTACCAGGGGCGTTCGGGAACGAAGACTTCGTCCCCGGGCATCATCGGAAAGTTTGGACGTTTGCCTTCCGCGATCAGCTCGACGGGGACCTTGTACGTCTGTTTCTTGCCTTCAGTGACCCGCGTGACTCGCACCATGTTCTTGCGAGCGAGAGGTTGGAAGCCACCGCTCTGCGCGATCGCTTCGGTGATGGTCATGCCCGGGGTAAACTTCACGAGACCACTCTTCGCGACCTGCCCGAACACGGAGCACTTCAGCGAGTTGATCTCCACCACGGTCAACGAGACGACAGGATCCTGTAGGTACCCGTCCGCGAGGCGGTTCTGGATTTCTTCCTGCACCCCACGTAGCGTCTTGCCGCCCGCGCTCACGGTCCCGATGTACTGGACTTCCATCTGGCCCGACCCATCCAGCACGTAATTGGCCGTGATCTGCTTACTCCCGTAGAACACGGTGAGCGCGAGCTTATCTCCGGGACCCAGCGCGAGTTTGGTCTCATCGAATGGAGCGACGGTCGGGTAGACGACGGGTGGATTGTCACTGCATGCCGTGCAAACGATCACAAAGATCAGGGAGATCGCCACAGTGTGCATGCGCGGAGACATAGTTGCTGAGTCGGGGTTTGGGGTTCATGCCAGATCTAAATGAACGTTGCTAGCGAACTCCACATCGAATGGTTCAAGCGTTGACCCACCTCTGTTTCTTCCGTATCGTTTCCCGAGGTTTGACTGCATGAAGGCCTTAAGACGACTCGTGCCGGCGATGATCCTGCTCGGTACCGTGACTGCGATCGCGCAGCCGGATACTACGCCAGCGCCCGCGCCCACCGCGTCTGCGCCGACGGCGCCGGCATCGGCGCAGCTCTCGCTCTCCGAGATGCGCGTGCGGTCCGAGTCGATCTTGGCGCAGATCCAAGAAGACTACCGCTACGTCCTGACGCTGCGCGAGCGGATTCGGAAGAAGAAAGACGTCATCAAGCTCGACTGCGTGAACGATCGCCTCGTTCAGTTGAAGGCACAGATGAACATCGCCGACAAGGCGAATCAGTCTCTCCAGCCTGCGCTCGAGAAAGACACGACGGTCGCACGCGACCTGTTCGGACAACTCGAGAGCACCGGCGCCAGTGTCAAGGAGCTCCGCGAACACGCGAACCAGTGCGTCGGAGAGCCCGAGCTCTTCAAGCAAGAAGCCGGTCTCGAGATCACAAAACCCGATCTCGTGGACGACCCGGGTACGATCGATCCCTTCGTTCCTGAAGGCGCCGAAGTCGAACCGCCCGGTTACGCTTCCGCGTTCATGTGAACGTCGTTCCGGAGTGATGACCAATCCCTTCGTGAGAAAGGATTGGCTGCTCTGCGCGCCGGGAGTCGGATAGGTTACGCGTCCGCCTGAACAACCTCGGGCTCTCGTGCACTAACCCTCTCGATTCATGCCGCGTTTTCTGCAGCGAAGCCTCATCACGATCCTCGATGTCATCGGGCTGTCGATCGCGTATTGGCTCGCGTTCCTGTTTCGTTTCGAGTTCGAGATCCCGCGTGCGAGTGCGCAGCTGATCTTGGTGAACTGGCCGTGGGTCGTCGGCATTCACTACGCTGGACTGTACCTGCTCGGCGTCCCGCGCATGTCGTGGCGCTACATGACGATGCGCGACACCGTCCGCATCGCCGCGGCGGTCGCACTCTCTAGCAGCATCCTGCTCACGGTCCGCATCGCCCTGCCGCTGTTCAGCGAACACCAAGTGGTATTCTTGCCGTTCGGCGTGTTGGCGATGGACGTTGTGCTCGCGTTCGTCGGGCTCGTGAGCGCACGCGCGATCGTACGGCTGCGCGGCGAGGTACTCGACCGCAACAAGCGCGCAGCGGGCGGCGAGATGGATCCCGTCTTGTTGATCGGTGCGGGCGAAGCGGGAGTCGTCGTCGCGCGCGAGATCGCGAATCGCCCGGACCTCGGACTCAAGCCCGTGGGCTTTCTTGATGACGACCGCATGAAGGTCGGCACGAGCATCGGTGGGCTCAACGTCCTCGGGATGACGAACCAGGTGAGGGAGATCGCCGAGCGCAAGCACTGCCGGCGCGCCCTGATCACGATCGCGAATGCACCCGGCCAACAGATCCGTCGCATCACCGAGTTGTGCCGTGATGCCGGGCTCGAAACGAAGATCATCCCCGGCATCTACGAGATCGTCGGCGAGAAGGTGAACCTCTCGCGAATCCGCGAAGTCGCCATCGAAGACTTGCTGGGTCGCGCGCCGGTTCGGCTCGACGAAGAAGTCGTCGGCGCGACGATTCGCAGTCGCGTCGTGCTCGTGACGGGCGCGGGCGGAAGCATCGGCTCGGAGCTTTGCCGCCAGGTCTGTCGATTCGGTCCTGCGCGGCTCGTCCTCGTCGAACGCTTCGAGAACGCGCTATTCGAGGTCCATCGCGAGCTCACCGCGCTGTTCCCGCACGTTCCGATGGAACCGCGCATCGCCGACGTCACCGACGACGCGCGCATGACGCAAGTGTTCGAGCAGAGCAAACCAGAGCTCGTGTTTCATGCCGCCGCGCATAAGCACGTGCCGATGATGGAGTGGAACGCCGGCGAGGCCGTGAAGAACAACGTCGGCGGCACGCGCGCGATGGCAAACCTCGCCGACAAGTTCGGCGTCGAACGATTCGTGTTGGTGTCGACCGACAAGGCGGTCAATCCGACGTCCGTGATGGGTGCGACGAAGCGTGTCGCGGAGATCTACATCCAGGCGCTGTCGCAGCGCTCCGAAACGCGATTTGTCTGCGTGCGGTTTGGCAACGTGCTCGGGTCTGCGGGTAGTGTGGTGCCGATCTTCCGCGAGCAGATCGCACGCGGCGGACCGGTCACCGTCACGCATCCCGACATGACTCGCTACTTCATGACGATCCCCGAAGCGAGCCAGCTCGTCCTTCAAGCGGGCGCGATGGGCGACGGCGGCGAGATCTTCATCCTCGATATGGGCGAGCCGGTTCGAATCGTCGACCTCGCACGCGACCTCATCACGTTGTCGGGGTTGCGGCCCAACGACGACATCGAGATCCGCTTCAGCGGCATGCGACCGGGCGAGAAGCTCTTCGAAGAGCTCGCCACCGACGCGGAGCATGCCGACAAGACGAAGCATCCGAAGGTCTTCATCGGGCGCATCAAACCGCATGGCTGGGACGCCGTCGTCGCGGGTGTCGATGCCGTCTGCTCGCTCGCGAATGCCGGCGACACCGAGCACATCCGCGCCGCACTGGCGGATATCGTTCCTGAGTTCCACGCGCCCCGCGCTTCTCGCTCCTCGATGAAGACGAGCGAATCGCTCAAGGCGATCGAGGCCGGCGAGGGGCCGCGAGAGCGTCCCGCACCGAACTGAGCGAGCATGACGAGGGACATCGCGCGCGACAACATCGACAGCTACGTCGGTGCACAGGCACGCAAGGAATGGACCGCCGATGGCGACCTCTATCCCGTCGAGGTCGAGATCATCGAGCGCCACTTTCCGCATCCGCCGTCACGCGTCCTCGACATGGGTTGCGGCGCCGGCCGCACGACGATCGGGCTCGAGCAGCGCGGATTTGAAGTCGAGGCGCTCGATCTCTCCGAGGACCTCGTCGACGAAGCGCGCAAACGCTTGCAGCACACGCGAGTCCACTTGATGGACGCGCGCGAGCTCGAGTTCGCGGACGCCTCGTTCGACGCCGTACTGTTCTCGTTCAACGGCCTCGATTGCGTATATCCGAGCATCGAGCGTCGGCGCGTGCTCGAAGAGGTGCATCGGGTGCTGCGTCCCGGCGGCATCTTCTACTACTCGGGGCACAACCTGATCGCCGCGTGGACGCCCCGCCCGGACGATTCGCCGTCGCGTCTCTTCCGCCGCAACAAGGAGCTCCTCCTCGCGCAACGCCGCCCATTTCGCGAGCGCGCTCGGTACCTCGCGTATCCCGACACTAGTGGAAGCCAGATCCTCTACTCGGCGTTGCCGCACATACACCTGCGCGAGCTCCGTGACGTTCGCCTCGAGCCGGTCGCCGTCTATGGATCACGCAGCTACCGCCGAGGCCCGCACTTCCTCGACGTGGGCGCGGTGCCGCACGGTGTGAGCCTCGCGTTCATCGCTCACCTGGCAAAGCTCGCGATGACCTGTCCGCACATGCACTACGTCGCGCAGAAGTCCCGGACCTGAGGGCCGATTGCCGAATCTGCGCTTCGAGGTAGTTCACGGGTTGCTGCCAGACGCTGTGCGAACCGCGTGGCGAGAATTCAGCCAACGCGCGACTCCATTCGCGACGCCGGCTTTTTTCGACGCGTGGTGCACGGCGTTCTCGCGAGAACGCAGCGGGTTCGTCGTGGTGGGATTTCACGGCGATGCTCCACAGGTCGTGTTGCCGCTCTGGCATCCGCGTGCCGATCCGCAGTCGTGGTTCGGGCTTGGCGAGTTTCGCGCCGACTACACGGAAGCCGTGGCGGTCACCGACAACATCGCGCTCGGCAAGTCCCTCTGGTCGTGGCTCGCGAGCGCGGCCCCGTGCCGGCTCGTCAAGCTGCCGCGGATCCCGAGCGATTCGTTGTTGGCTCGCACGGCACCGCCACACGACATGCGTGCACGCGTCTACGACGCGGCGACGAGCCTGTTGCGTCGCGGTCGCGCCCGCTATCAGGAGACGCGCACGCACAGCGAGCACCCCTACGCAGATCGCGCGCACGTCGAGCTGCTTGCACAACGCCTCGACTCGAAGGAGACGCGTCGCAAGATCAACGTGCTCCGTCGCGGCGGCGAGCTGACCTACGAAGTGCTCCGTGGCCCGGCGATCACGGCACGGCTACCCGCGTTCTTCGACATGCACGTCGCCGCGTTTACCGGAACGGGGCGAGCGTCGCAGTTCGACGTACCCGCAGAGCGCGCTTTCTACCAGGCGCTCGCGACGAGCGAGGCACTCTCCGAGGTGCTCGTCTTGGACGTGCTCGCGGTTGGCGAGCGGCCGGTCGCGATGCACCTCGGGTTCCAGCAGCACGGCCGCATCTATTGGTACAAGCCCGCGTTCGACCTCGCGCTCGCGAAGGGCAGTCCCGGTCGCGTCCTGCTCGCGAACTTGTTCGCACGCGCGGCACGCGAAGAGGTTCAGTGCGTCGACATGCTCAAGGGCGACGAGCCCTACAAGAACGACTGGGCGAATCGCGTGCGGCCGACGCTAACATCGACGATCATCGAGCGGAGCCTGCGCGAGATCGTCGAAGGTATCGCGAAACAACTGCGTCGGAAAATGGTGACTTCGATCGGAGTGGCCACTTGACGGGCGCGGGCATCTTCGCGAGCCTGCCGCCTTCGTAAGCGTCATGGATCAGCCGCCGGTCACCAGAGTTCTCCCGCCATCGGGCTGGTCCATGCCCGATTTCGGCGAGCTGTGGCGCTACCGCGAGCTGCTGTTCTATCTCACGTGGCGCGACATTCGCCTGCGGTACCGACAAACGGCGCTCGGTGTGTTGTGGGCCGTCTTTCAGCCGCTGATGACGACCGTCGTGTTCACGTTCTTTTTCGGCAGGCTCGCCGGCATCGGCTCAGACGGCGTGCCGTATCCGGTGTTCGCGCTCGCCGGGCTCTTGCCGTGGACGTTGTTCTCACAGGCGTTGGTGCGCAGTTCGAACAGCCTCGTGTCGTCCGCGGCGCTGCTTAAGAAGGTCTACTTCCCGCGCATGATCATCCCGCTCGCGGCGTGCATGGGACCGATCGTCGACTTCGTGATCACGCTGGGACTGATGTTCGCGGCGATGGTGATCTACGGTGTGGCTTTTAGCCCGAGCCTCCTCTTGCTGCCGGTGCTCGCGCTCCTCGTCTTGATGCTCTCCGTCGGAGTCGGCATGTGGCTGGCGGCGCTGTCGGTGCGCTATCGTGACTTCATCCATATCGCACCGTTCTTCATCTCCCTCTGGTTGTTCGTCACGCCCGTCATCTATCCGACGAGTCGACTGATCAAGTTCCTCAAGACGCAGGGTCTTCCCGAGTGGGTCGGTGGTCTCAATCCGATGTCGGGGATCGTCGAGGGCTTTCGCGCCGCGCTGCTCGGCTTGCCAAACCCGTCGTGGCCGATGATCGCCACGAGCACGGTGATCGCGTTCGTCTTCCTGCTCTCGGGCATGCTCTACTTCCGGCGTCAGGAGTGGACGTTCGCGGACCTCGCATGATCGCGATCCGGACACAGGGACTCGGCAAGCAGTATCGCCTCGGGCTCAGTCGCGGCCTCGGTCGATCGAGCCCACGTGAGGACTTCTGGGCGTTACGCGACGTCTCGTTCGAAATCGAGCAGGGCCAGGTCGTCGGCGTGATCGGGCGCAACGGTGCCGGCAAGAGCACGCTGCTCAAGATCCTCACGCGGATCACGTTTCCCACGGAAGGCGCGGCCGAGCTGCACGGCCGCGTCGGTTCGCTCCTCGAGGTCGGCACGGGCTTTCATCCCGAGCTCACGGGACGCGAGAACGTGTTCTTGAATGGCTCGATCTTGGGCATGCGCAACGCCGAGATCCGGCGCAAGTTCGACGAGATCGTCGCATTCGCTGAAGTCGAGAAGTTCATCGACACACCGGTCAAGCATTACTCGAGCGGGATGGGCGTGCGGCTCGCGTTCGCGGTCGCCGCGTACCTCGAGTCGGAGATCTTGCTCGTGGACGAAGTGCTGGCGGTCGGTGACGTCGCGTTTCAGCAGAAGTGCCTCGGTAAGATGAGCGACGTCACGAAGTCAGGCCGCACGGTGCTGTTCGTCTCGCACCAGCTCGCGTCTGTCGCGCAGCTCTGCTCGAAGGTCATCCTGTTCGAGAAGGGCCAGCTCGCCTATTTCGGTCCATCCGAGGAAGGCATCGTGCGCTATCTGTCGACGGGATCGCGTAGCGCTGACCTGTCCGATACCGAGCGCAGCGGTACGAACCCGGGGCTGATCCGGGGCATCCGGCTATTCGGAATGGATGGCCGTCCGCGCGAGACGATCGGTTCGAACGAGCCGTTTCGCATCGTGATCGACATCGACCGCGACGATCGCAAGAAGCGATTGGTGGCGGGGATCGATCTGCGCACACAACAGGGCCTTAGCCTGGCGTCGTTTCGCAGCGACGCGATGGGAATCAGCTTCGGTCCCTACGACAACGCGGGGATGATGCGGCTCGAGGTCGTCGTGCCGGGTCTCCCACTGTACCCTGGAAGCTACGTGCTCGAGCCGTGGGTCGCCGAATACTGGGGCCAACGCCTCGATCAGGTCCACGACGCGTGCCAGCTCAACATCGAAGCGATGGGACGAAATAAATCCGAGTCCTTGTTGCAGCCCGGTCGCGCGATCCTCGTCGTCGATTCGGAGTGGTGCGAGCTGCCTGTGGACGGTGACGCATGACGCAGTCACGCGACGCCGCGTTCTACGATCGACGTTGGACCTCGGCAGAGGTCAGCAACGCGAAGCGACTGCGCGGCCGCACGATCAGCGAGGTGATCGAGCGAGAAGGAGCGGCTTCGCTCGCGATCCTCGAGCTCGGCTGCGGAACCGGCTGGCTGTGTAACGAGCTCTCGCGCTTCGGTGACTGTCTCGGCGTCGATATCTCGTCGCTCGCCATCGAGCAGGCCCGGCAGGCCTTCCCGAACCCTCGGTTCGAGTGCGTCGATCTCGCGGAGTGGCGGCCGGAGCAGACGTATAACGTCGTGATCTCGCACGAGGTGATCGAACACCTGCGGGATCAACGCGCGCACATCCAGCTCGCGTACGACGCGCTCCGGCCCGGCGGTTTGTTCGTGCTCACGACCCCGAACGCCTTCGCCGCGTATGGGGCCGACCTCGAAATCCGCCACGGGTACGAGCTGCAACCGATCGAGAACTGGCTCTACCTCGACGAGGCGAAAGCGTTGATCGAAGGCGTCGGGTTCACGATCGAGTCACTGACCACGATCTCGCCCTGGCGCCCGTATCGTAATCGGCTGCTTCGCGCCTTCGTATCGTTTCGACTCGAGTCGCTCGCGTCGCGCGTCGGTACCGGTGATGCGTGGGCTCGCATGAAGGGCCGCCTCGGACTCAACGAATCGATCTTCGCAGTCGCGCGGCGGCGGTGATGTTAGCGAGCGCGGGGCGGCAGATCATTCGCGGCCTGCGTCAACGGCGGCGCATCGATCGTGGACTACGCGTGCTCGCGTATCACGGCGTCGTCGAGCGCTATACCGATCCGCGCGTCGAAGCGAGCTTTCATCTGCTCGCCGACTTTCGCGCACAGCTCGCGGTCCTGAAGAAATTTCGGGTCGTGCGGCTCGACGAGCTCGATGCGGAACGCGCAGCGGGGCGCGTCCTTCCGCGCGTGGTGATCACGTTCGATGACGGGTTCGCGAACAATACGCTCGCTGCAGAGCTCCTCGCAGAGGCCAAGCTACCGGCCACGTTCTTCGTCGCGACCGGCAACGTCGACGCGCAGCAGACGATCTGGCCAACGCTCTTGCGCCTCGTGCTCGCACGCGGCTCCGCGCGTCGCATCACGCTCGCCGGGATCGACTACGACCTCGAGCGCGATTGCGGCGCATTCGCGGCGATTCGCGACACGTTCAAGCGCCTCCCGAGCGCCGAGCGACTCGCGCGGTTCGACGAGCTCTATGCCCAACTTCGATCCGGTGAGCTCGGCGAGCTCGTCGCGCAGTTCCCGTCGATCGCGATGATGTCGTGGCGCGATGTCCGTGAACTCGCGGCCGCCGGCCACGCGATCGGAAGTCACGGCCGTATGCACGAGCTGCAGCACGCCGACCAACCACCCGCGTTGCGCGAGCAAGAGCTGCGAGGCTCGAAGTCGGAGATCGAGCGTGCCATCGAACAGCAGTGCGACTCGTTCGCGTTCCCTAACGGGACGTATCACGATGGCTCCGCCGAGGAAGTCCGGCGATGTGGCTATGCACGCGCGTTCACGATGGTCTCGCGTGCGGCCGGTGAGCGCGAGGATCCGATGTTGTTGCCGCGCATCGTTGCCGCGGGTGGTGCGGACCAACTACTGACGAAGCTGTTCTTCGGAAACTAAGACGTGGCGAATCCGATCGAGGATCCGCCACGTGAAGTCAACGAAGTGAGCTAGGAGGTGCCGCGTTAGGCGCGCTTGCTGAGGTTCCACGCGCCGCCGTCGGCGTTGCTGTGGCTCGTGCCCCACGTGCCGTCGATGCGGTTCGGGCTGCTCACGAACCAGACGCCACGGCCCTGTTCCTTGCTGTTCCTCCAGCGGAACACGATCTGGTTACCGATGATGCGGCCCTCGATCGTGCCGCCGCCACCGGCGCTGAAGGTGCCGGTGATGCGATCACCGTGCTGCCACAGTTGGACCGGGCCATACGCGCTCGTGTACGTACCCGTCAGCGAGAACGTCGCGCAGTGCTCGTCGCGAACGTCGTCGCGATAGTCATTGCGGTCATTGCGGTCATCGATGTAGCGGTAGTCCGGTTGACGGTGGTCGCGAACGACGACCGTGCGAGGCGCTTGGTACACGGGCCGCCCCATCGCGAACGAGACCGAGCCGCGCGCGCTGAAGGTTGCGGGCGATGCCATCGCAACAGACGACGAACCCACAACGAGCGTGACGATCAGTGCCTTGAGCTTGTTCATACGAAGTCTCCTTGAGATGAAGCCCGCTAGCTTCGATTCGGAGATAGTGCAGCTGGAAGGCCAACAGAGAACCTATTCAGATTGTTCATGAACTGACCCCAATTAGGCTGCGACTCCCGCAGGCGACTGCGGAATCCGCAGGTGGGCCTAGAGAATCCAAACTAATTTGGTCCGACGACGGGTACCCGGACCGTAACCGACTCCAAGAAGTCCAAGCTTGCCGCGTAGATAGCGTCTCACGCATAGTGGCTTACGAGGTGGCGGGAAACCGTTCGCGTATGCGTTCGGTGGATGGCCGAATCACAAGCCAAAGGCACACGGAAACGGAAAACGAGGAGTTCAATGGAGACATCTACGAGGCGTGTTGGGTTGGCCGCTGGGCTGTTGCTGAGTGTGTTTGCAGCGGGATGCGCAGACATCTCAGAAGCGCTCGACCGCGATGAGCAGGCGATCACCGCCACCATCAGTACGGACAAAGCGACCTACAACAACAGCGAGCAAGTCCAGGTCACGTTCGGTGGTCTGAGCGGATCCCAGACCGACTGGATCGCGATCGCCAACGCGAGCGATCCGGACACAACCTATCTCGCGTTCCGCTACACGGAAGGCGTCACGAGCGGCACGTTTGCATTCGGCCCGCTGCCGAACGGAAACTACGAAGCGCGCGCGTACTTCGATTGGAACGGAACGATGAGCTACAACGTGGAAGCGCGCGTCGCTTTCACGGTGCAGCCACCGCCCGTGGGCATCACCACGACGACGGACGCGACCCATTACAGTCCGGGCTCGACCGTGACCGTGAACTACACCGGTCTGCAGGGAACGCCGACCGACTGGATCGCGATCGCGCTTCCAGGCTCCGACCCGACGTCGTTCGTTCGCTACGCGTACACGAGCGGCACGGTGGATGGCAGCGTGCAGTTCGCCGGCCTCGCGAACGGGATCTACGTGGCTCGCTCGTTCAACAACGACTCGTACACGCTCGTTCAAGAGAGCGCCCAGTTCTCGATCGGCAACATCCTCACGATGTCCGCGACGACGTATCAACCCGGCGAGCAACCCGTCGTCAACTTCCTCGGCTTGCCGCCGAGCCCGACGAACTGGATCGCGATCGCCGCTGCTGGTGCAGCCGATACCGACTTCATCGCGTACCAATACGTGAGCACAGCGAGCGGCCAGCTGACGTTCAACGCGCTGCCGTCCGGCAACTACGAAGCCCGCGCGTACCTCAACGACAGCTACACGCTGCACGCATCGACTCCGTTCACCGTCGCGAGCGGCGCGGTACCGGTGATCACGACGAACAAGGCTTCGTACGTCGAGGGTGAGATCGTGACGACGACGTACACGCTGACCGGCAACCCGATGGACTGGGTCGGGATCTCCGTGGCTGGTTCGCCGGCGACGTCATATGTCGCATACGCGTACGTCGAGCCAGACGGCAACTCGGACTTTGGAGGGAGCCTCGCGCCGGGCAACTACGAAGCACGCCTCTACGCGAACGACGGCTTCACCATCCTCGCGACGGTGGCGTTCACGGTCACGGCGGCGCCGCCCCCGAATCCGGTCACCGTCACGACGACGGCCGCGATGTACACGACGTCGGAGCCGGTCCTCGTGAACTACACGAGCCTCGGTGGTTCGCAGGACTGGATCGGCATCGCAGTCGCGGGCTCTCCGGACAACGCGTACGTGCAGTTTGTCTACACGAACGGTGTCGCCAACGGGCAGGCCTCGTTCTCGGGCCTCGCGCCCGGTAACTATGAAGCCCGAGGGTACAAGAACGACTCGTTCACGGTCGAAGACCGCGCGACGTTCTCCGTTCAGTAGCGCTCGAACCAAGCCGGCCGCGACGAGCGATGGTGCGTCGCGGCCGCTCCATTTTCGGGGTAGGTTCGCGCGCGATGCAACCGACCCTACGCCGCGCGACGATCCGCCTTCGCAAGAGCGTACGGCGGTACCTCGCGCATCCGCGACTCCAACAACCATTTCGTCTGCTGTACCGGATCGCGCTCGCGGGCATGAACTACGGTGGCGCCGGCAGCTATCTCTCGGCAGGAGACGAGCTCGCGCTCAAGCGCGTCGCGAAACGGCGCGAGTCTGGCCGCTCGCCGGTGATCTTCGATGTCGGCGCGAACGTCGGTAGCTACACCAATCAGGTGCTCGAGATCTGCGGCGAAGACGTCGTCGTCTATGCGTTCGAGCCATCGGCGGCAGCGTTCGCGCGGCTGCAGAACGAAGTCGGCGCGCGGCCCCAGGTACACCTCGTACGTGCCGGCATCGGTGCGAAGCGCGGTACCGCGACGCTGTGGTCGGACGCGCCTGGTTCGGTACTCGCCTCGACGTACGTGAATCCCGTGAACGCGAACGTCGCGGGGGAACAGATCGAGATCGAGACGCTCGACGAGTATTGCGAGACGCACGGGATCACGCACATCGATCTATTGAAGCTGGATCTCGAAGGTGGCGAGCTCGATGCACTGCGTGGTGCGAAGCGGCTCTTGGATGCTGGCGCGATCGAGCTCGTCCAATTCGAGTTCGGTCAGCCGAGCCTCGGTGCCAGGACGTACTTCGTCGATCTGTTCGAGATGTTGCACCCGCGCTACGAGATCTTTCGCGTGCTACCGAAGGGTCTCGAGAGGCTCGCCGGATATCACGAAACGCTCGAAGTATTCATGTCGACGAACTACCTCGCGATCAAGTCGACTCGATGAACGGCACGCTGCGCACGTAGGACGCGTAGCGCGAGAAGTTGCTGTCGTACATGCCCTCGAGGCGCAGTTGGATGATGCGCTCGCAACGCAGCATGACGTTGAAGTCGAGGAGCGTCTTGCGCAGCGAGTCCTTCACGTGCGACTCGTGATCGAGATGCGTCGGCTGCCCGGGGATCGTGACGATGTTCGGCGCAGCATCCTCGACGACACGCAGGAAGGTGATGCTGTCGGAGAATACGATGATGCGCCGCGACTTCTCGGCGCTCGAGAGCTCGCGAACGCGCTCGATACAGCGGTCAAGCAGTTTTGTGCGGGCGGGCTCGGGAAGTGTTCTCTCGCTGACGTCCTTGAAGTCACCGAGCAAGCTCGTGAATCGCGCGTGAATCGCGATCGCGCTGGCGTCGACGAGCGCCTGCACGTCAGCTTCGAGGCTCGGCGCGAGCTTGAATAGCTCGAGGTATCGCTTGCCCCACAACGCTTGGATCTTGTTCGTGTCGAGCTCTGGATGCAGTTCCGCGAGGTAGTCGAGGTTGGTCTCGATGAACAACGTGTTGCGACGCGAATCGCGCAGTGCGGGAAAACTGTCGGTCCAATAGTCTCGGGAGACGTGAAACCCGGTCTCGAGTGGGTTCCAGCGCAACGCGTCTCGCCGAATGCGCCACTCGAACGACGCCGGCTCGACGAGATCCTCCAGCGGGAACGTCGGACCCGTGTAGACCTGATAGGTGCGGCCCGTGAGGCGCGCGAGCTCGTAGACCGAGATCATGCCCTTCACGCGATCGACCCAGCCGCCGTACTTCGTCGACGGATCGAACACCATGACCGCACGCGTGTCGCGCTCGCTCGTCAGCGTGACCGGTAGCCGGCGCTGGAGCGGATAAGCCAGTGCGCGAATACGCTGCTTCGGCCGGCGCAGCAGTTTCGTCCAACGACTCACGCGCCGCCTCGCGCCATCGCACGGATCGCGCTGACGACAGCACCGATCTCGTCGGACGTCATCCCGGGGAACAGCGGCAGCGTGACGAGGCGTGGCCACAACGAAGCAGCGACCGGGAAGTCGTCGGGTCGCAGCTTGTACGTGTCTCGGTAGTACGGCTGCATGTGCAGCGGCATCCAGTGTACGGACGCGCCGATGCCTCGTTCTTTGAGATCGGCGATGAACGCATCGCGACCTCGAGTCCACACCGAGAGGTCGAGACGGATCGAATAGAGGTGCCACGAGTGGCGACGATCTGGTCGCTCGACGGGGAGCTCGAGCCCCGAAACATCGGCGAGGGCGCGTTGATACTCCGTCGCGAGCTGTTGGCGTGCGGCCCACAGCTCCTCGGCGCGTTGAAGCTGAACGCGCCCGATCGACGCGGCGATGTCCGTCAGGTTGTACTTGAAGCCCGGTGCGACGACTTCGTAATACCAAGATCCGCTCGCGGTGAACCGTCTCCACGCGTCCTTGGACATGCCGTGGAGTGACATGAGTCGCATGCGTTCGGCCATGCGCTCGTCGTCGGTGACGGCCATGCCACCTTCACCAGTCGTGATGCACTTGTTCGCGTAGAACGAGAAGCAGGTGATATCGCCCGTCGTTCCGACCGACTGCCATGGCGCGTCGCTGTTCGTGCGCGTGTACGCCGGTAGCGTGTGGGCGGCATCTTCGATCATCGCGAGCCCATACTCGTTTGCGAGCGCACGAACGCCGTGCACGTCCGCCATCTGCCCGGCGTAGTGCATCGGGATGATCGCGCGCACGGGGCCATGCGCGACCGGCACGCCGGGCACGGGCTCATCGTTCGCGAGGCGCTGCAACGTCGTGCGCGCCGCGGTGATATCGATGCACTGATCGCGATCGCAGTCGACGAAGACCGGAATCGCGTCGAAGTAGCGAATGACCTCTGCGGTCGCGGCGAAGGTCATCGTCGGGACGAGCACGAGATCGCCGCGACGAACCCCTACGGCTTCGAGCGCGAGGTGGAGCGCCGCCGTACACGAGTTGACGGCGACGGCATATTTGGCGCCGACGTACTTCGCGAGCTCTGCTTCGAAGTCGCGCGTTGCCGGACCCGTCGTGAGCCAGCCAGAGCGAAGGCAGGCGACGACCTCCTCGATCTCCCGCTCGGTGATGCTCGGTCGATAGAAAGGAACCTTCATCGGGCTTCCGTGTTCAGCGCTTCGATCCGTCGTCGGGCTTCGGCGAGGATCTCGTCCTGTTGCCGCGTTCGATATTGCACGATCGAGAGCGCGGTACGAGCGATGATGCGCAGGTCATTCGCGATCGAGCTGCGTTCGACGCCTTCGAGAGCGAGCTCGAGTTTCATCGGCATGATCACTTCGCGATAGGCGCGGTCGCGATCGTGCGCGGCAGCGAGTAGCGACTCTTCGTCGCGGAACGTGAGGGAGGCGAGATCGGTGATTCCCGGCCGCACGCTGAACAGCTTCTGCCATTCCGGGCGGTAGGACTCGACGTACCGCGGTACTTCCGGGCGCGGCCCGACGAGGCTCATGTCCCCGCGAATCACGTTCCACAGCTGCGGAAGCTCGTCGAGCTTGGTCTTGCGCAGCAGACGACCGACGCGCGTGATGCGCGGATCTCCACCGGCGGTGATCTGCGGGCCTCTCTGGTCGGCATCGACAACCATCGTTCGCAGCTTCAACGTCCGGATCGGTCGCTTGTCGCGGCCGACGCGCAATTGACGAAACAAGACCGGACCACCGGACTCGAGCTTGATCGCGGCGGAGACGACCGCGAGCAGCGGCGCGCCGGCGAGCAGGGCGGTGCTCGCGAGTGCGAGATCGAGGGCACGTTTCGTCACGTCACGCACGATTCTTGGGAGGCATGACGGTTCGCATCGCAAACGCAAGACCGAAGACGAATGCGACCGCGGCGACGCGTGTTCCGTAGATAGCCAAGAACAGCCCAGCCCACACGACCATCGCAGAAGCGAGTGCTCGCGCGGAGACCTCGCGCGTCCCCCGGATGGCGCGGACGCCGAGCGCGACCAAGCACACGAGCGACAGGATTCCGAACAGCCCGTGCTCGCCGATCATGCGCGTGTACTCGGTGTGAGAGGCACCTTGCCGCAGCTCGCGCTCCGCTCGGTAGTAGTACCCGACGCCAGGGCCGACTCCGAACACGGGGTTCTCCATGAACATCGAGATCTCCGATTTCGCGAACGCGTCGCGTCCCGTCGACTCGATGGTCGAGTACCGCACGGCGAGCTTGCCTTCGGTGAGATCGTCGAGCTCTGGCTCGATCACGAACTTACCGACGAGGGAGAGGAGCATGCTGACGACGATGATCGATGCGCGTGCACGTGCGTTACCGCGCAGCATGAAGAACAGCGCCGTGCACGTTCCAGCAAACGCGAGTGCGACACCGCCGCGCGCGAACGTGAGGACCGCCTGTGTTGCGAAGATGATCGCGAGCAAGAGCAGCGGCACTCTGAATCGCCACGCGAGACGGCGCTCGAACGTCAGAAACAGTAAGAACATCGTGGCGAGGCCGAGCACCGCCGAGACTTGGTTCGCGCCGAACCCACCACTCGCGTAGTCGTTCGATGCGTTGAAGAACTCGAGCCGGGCTTTCGATGCCATCACGTAGCAAAGCGTCGCGATGCCGACGGTCGGCGCGATCAGTGCGAAGAACGCGGTGCGCAGTTCTTCGACGGTGAGGCGGATGTTCGAGAAGAACAACACGGAGACCGTGATGAGGAGCGGACCCGAGAGGTTGAAGCTCAGGTGCTCGCGTGCCTCGCCGAGCGGGATCGTCATCAACGTCATCGCGACCGATGGCAACAACAGACCGAAGTATCCGAGCGCGAGCCCGCGATTCTTCCGCCACTTCACCCGCGCGAGGGCGACGAACAGGATGCCGAGCGACGCGAACTTCCCGAACTCCCAGAAGGGGGAGACCTTCGTCATGCGCCAGAGCACCTCGCAGCCGACGAGGTACGCGATGATCGCGGTGACGTTGCGGAGGTTCTTCGTCGTCGCCGCGTAGATCATTCCGGCGCTGACGCACAGGATCGCGTGGGCAACACCTACGATGCGGAACTGCCGCATCAGCACCGCGAGCACGAGGTGCAGCACCATCAACCCGACCACGATCAGCACGCGACGCGAGCGTTCGTTCGCGGCCCGGCTGCGCGGCGCTGTCTTCTGGGTCGGGGGCATCGGGCTAGACAGTGGGACGGCCGCCGAAGCGAGACCGTTCACGGGCGCGGAACCTATCGCAGTGGGTCGGCGGGCGCCACGATCACTTCGTGACGGCAAATCGCTGAGATTACCCAGGTTTCAGAGGCTTCCCCAGGCCACAAAACAAAGTAAGCTGCCGCGCTCTGCGAGAGATCCCATGAATGTCGACAAGGTTGTAGACGCGCTCAAGCTGACCGTCTGGGACACCAGGCTCGGCCAGGTCGTCCGGCGATGGCGCGAAGACGCACAAGCGGGCAAGTGGATTCGGTCAGGCCGCCCGATTCCACCGCCGCACATCGTGAAGCAACAAGTCCTGCGCCATCACCGCGAGCGCTTCGGGCTCTCGACCCTGATCGAAACGGGCACCTATCAAGGCGACATGATCCACGCGATGCGAGACGCGTTCTCCCGCATCTATTCGATCGAGCTCGACGAGCGCCTGTATCGCCGCGCGCTCAAGCGCTTCAAAGGGATGCCGCACGTCACGATCCTGCAGGGCGACAGCGGCGTCGTGCTGAAGCGCGTGCTCTCCGAGGAGACGGAACCGTGCCTCCTATGGCTCGACGGTCACTATTCCGGCAGCGGCACGGCGCGCGGTGATCTCGATACACCGATCGAAGCAGAGCTTCGAACGGTGCTGCGCGACCGGAACAAACGCCACGTCATCCTGGTCGACGATGCACGGCTGTTCAACGGTATCGACGGCTACCCGACGGTCAAGGAGATCGAAGCGCTCGTCGCGGCCGAGCGGCCCGATTGCATCGTCGAGGTCGCCGATGACGTGATCAGGATCTGCCCGAGCCGTTCATGACCGTCGACGCAGCTCGAAGATGCCGCAGCCGTAGCCGCATCCGAAGCTGTTTGCCACCGACGCATCGTCGAGCGTGACGTTCTCGTGCAGGTCACCGGCATCGTCGACATACGAAAATGCGACGAGATCGAACCCAGGGCGCAGGAGGCCGAGCAAGTAGTCGACGGCGAAGACGCGGTGTGCGTTGAACTCGACCCGCTGCGGCCCGATCGGCACGGAGAGATAGAGCATGCCGCCGCCGCGCACGAGCGCCGTCAACGACGCGAGTCCTTTGAGATGACCATCGGGATCGAGCGCATCGCCGTAGCGACCGAGGCCGACGTGCTCGAGTGCGTGCAAGCACGATGCAGAGTCCGTGCATGCGATGTATTCGGCGGGCAACGCCATCAAGTCCGCTTGGCGAAACTCGACGTTCGCGACCTTGTTCGAGAGCGGGCGGATATCGAGCACTTCGATCTTGCGATACGAAGCGACGTGCGCGACGAAGCCATCGACGCGCGAACCGATGTCGATGTGGCGCTGAGGACGGCGCTCGAAGATGCGACGCGCGACGAGCAAGTCTTGGTGGAAGTAGTGACCCGAAGCCGTCCCGCTGTCGCTGTTCGCCTCGCCAAGGCACGGGACGAGCTGCCCGAACCGCATCTGCGTTTCGGAGGACGCCGCGCGCTCGCGAAACTCGCGCAGGTCGCGCATGAACGTTCCGAAGTAACGCATCGTCTTATACGTGGCTCGCGGATCGACGCCGAGCATGCGACTGAGGCGATAACCGCCGAACAAGAAGTTGGACTTCATGACGCGACCGAGTCGGCGAGCATAGCCCGGGAGACGAAATGATTTCCCGTGGTACGGTGCGCGAAGTCCCGCGCATGCAGAAGGTTCGCAGCCTGTTGATGCTCACGAGCGAGTTTCCTCCCGGGCCCGGAGGCATCGGTACGCACGCGCATCAATTGGCGGTGCAGCTCGCGAATCTGGGCTGGAAGATCAGCGTGTTCGGCGCGCAGGACTACGCCTCTGCCGAAGAGATCGAGGCCTTCAATCGTCGACAGCCGTTTCGTATCCACCGTGCGCCCGACCACCTCCGGCGTCTCGGTGGCATGTGGGGTGCCTGGCAAGTGCTTCGTCGCGAGCAACCGGACGTCGCGCTCGCGAGCGGAGAGCACGTCGTCTACATGGCGGCGGCGCTCGACAAGTTGAAGCAGCGGCCGTGGGTCGCGATCGAGCACGGCTGGATTCCGACCAAGACGCTACTGCCGATGAAGCGCTGGGCCTTCAACCGCGCGAGCGCCGTCATCTCCGTCAGCAACTACTCGAGCGGCAAGTTGCTCGAGATGGGCGTCCAGCCGGGACGGGCGATCACGATTTGGAACGGTGCCGATCCGGCTCGGTTCCGTACGTTGCCCGCCGCGGAGCGTGGTCGTGCGCGCGCGAAGCTCGGTATCCGCGACGGTCGGCTGCTCGTGACCGTCGGAACGGTCTCGAAGCGCAAAGGCCAGGACGTCGCGATTCGGGCGTTGCCGCGCATTCTCGAGAAGCATCCGTCGACCCACTACGCGATGGCCGGGTGTCCCGATCTCGCCGACGAGTTCTCTCGGATCGCCGAATCGCTCGGCGTGCGCGAGCGCGTGCACTTCCTCGGTAAGGTCGATGGCGGTACCGTGGTCGACTTGCTCAACGACGCTGACCTCGCGCTGCTCACGAGCCGGCACGTGCCGGAGGGCTTCGAGGGTTTCGGCATCGCGGTCATCGAGGCCGCACTCTGCTCGACCACGTCGGTGGTCACGGCGAATTCGGGGCTGACCGAGGCGGTCGTCGATGGCCAGACCGGCATCGTCGTGCCGCCCGAAGATCCGGAGGCGATCGCCGAGGCGGTCACGCGCTTGCTCGACGACGACGCGTTGCGCACGCGGCTCGAAACGACGGGGCGCGAGCGCGCGCTGCGCGAGCTCACATGGGAGCGCGTCGCGAAGAAGTACGACGAGGTCCTCGGCTCGGTTCTCGACGAGAGTGGGCGATGAAGCCGCTGGTCTCGCTCGCGAGCGTGCAGCCTCGTTACCCACGCGTTGCGCCGTTCGATCCATCAGAGCGTTATCCCGAGTATCCGTTCGCCGACGGCAAGCTGTCGGAAGGGAATCATGCGTACGCCGGCGTGCGTCAAGCACTCGCGCTGCTCGGCCTCGATCGCGAGCGCTTCGGCACGCGCGACTGGAACCCACTCGGCGGGATCGTGCGCCGCGGCGCAACGGTCGTCGTGAAGCCGAACTGGGTCTATCACGAGCTCCCGAACGAATCGCATCCCGAGGAGATCCTGGTCACGCATCCCGCGGTGATTCGCGCCGTCCTCGACTACGTCTACATTGCGTGTGGGCCCGAAGGCCGGATCCTCCTCGCCGATGCTCCCGTGCAAGGAGCGCAGTTCGAGCCGCTCGTGCGGATGAGTCGAATCGACGACGTTCGCGAACGGTTCGCGAGTGGGCTGATGTTCGACGTCGCCGTTGCAGATCTGCGTGCGGTGATCGGCGAGGTCAGCAGCGATGGTCGCGTCCGGCAGGTGCCGTCGAAGCGTCCCGATCCCGCCGGCTATCGCACCGTCGACCTCGGTACGCGGAGTCACCTCGAAGAAGTCGCGTCGTACTCGACGAAGTTCCGTTGTCTCGACTACGACCCGCGCGCGCTCCACGAGAATCACCGACCGGGCCGACACCGCTATCTGCTCTCGGGCTCCGTGCTCGCGGCCGATGCCGTGATCAACGTCCCGAAGCTCAAGACGCACGGCAAGTCAGGCGTCACGGCGAGCCTCAAGAACCTCGTCGGGATCAACGGCGACAAAGCGTATCTACCGCACTTCCGCACGGGATCTCCGCGGTTCGGTGGTGACGACTATCCGCTGCCGTCCGCGCTCGCATGGACGCGTACCGCGGTGCGCGAGCGGTTGGTGCGATCCGACAGCGAGCTCGTCTGGAAGACGATCCGCTGGCTCGGCTTGCGCGCACTCGGGCTCGCGAGTCAGCTGCGTCGTCCGGCGAACGTCGGCGGTAGCAATCCGTACACGATCTATTCGGGGCACTGGCACGGCAACGACACGACGTGGCGCATGGTGCTCGATCTGAACATGGCGCTGATGTTCGCGAAGGCCGACGGCTCGTGGAGCGAGACGCCGCAGCGCGGATATCTCTCGATCGTCGACGCGATCGTCTCCGGAGAGCGCAACGGACCGATCACACCACATCGCCGCGAGACGGGTGCCGTGTTCGCGACGCAGTGTCCGGTCGCCGGCGACTACGCGGCCGCGTGGCTGATGGGCTTCGACCCTGAACGCATCCCGTTGCTCGCCGCGGCACGCGAGCGACTCGGATTTTCCTATCCACATTCGTCGTCGGAACGTGAAGTCTACGTGGCGACGGCCGACGGCGTCGTGCCGTTGACGTCGATGTCCTTGAACTGGCGATTCCGCGCACCCGATGGCTGGTTCGGGCATATCGAACGCGATGTTCGATCGGCGGCGTGAGGCTTCAATGCTCGAACCGTCCTATCGCTGGCTCGCGCAGAACGTCGTCTTCCCGCTCGGCGATCGCGTGCGTGGAATTCCGATCGGACAGCGACTCGCCGAGCTCGAAGCGTCGCAGTGGTGGCCGAAGCACCGCCTCGATGCGCTCAAGAGCGAGCGACTGTCGGCACTCGTGCACCACGCCTACGAGCACGTGCCGTACTACCGGCGCGTCATGCAGGAGCGCGGGCTCACCGCGCGTGACATTCGCGACCCCTCCGATCTCGCGAAGCTACCGGTGCTCACGAAGGAGATCATCCGTCGCGAGGGCGACGCGATGCGCGCACGAGATTTATCGCTGAAAGATCTGGCGAAGGCGAGCACCGGCGGCAGCACCGGCGAGCCGATGCGATTTCTGATCGATCGCTCCTCACGCGCGTGGAGTCAGGCCGCGTTTCGGCGAGGCCTTCGGTGGGCGGGCCTGGAGTGGGGCGAGCCGATCGTGTCGCTGTTGGGGGGGACGCTCGGGACAGGAAAGCTCACGCCGCAGCAACGCATCGCGCGGCTCGTCACGCGCAACCACGTGCTGCCTGCCTTCGAGATTCGTCGCGACAACGCGCGCACGCTCGCGGACGAGCTCCGACGCTGGCGGCCGCGCGCGATCATCGGCTACACGTCGTCGCTGGTTGCACTCGCGCGCCTGTTCGAGGAAGCCAACGAGGCCGTGCATATCCCGCTCGTCTTCACGACGGCGGAGATCCTGATGCCGGCACACGTCGAAGTGCTCGAGCGCGGCTTTTGCTCGCGTGTCTACGACTACTACGGCTGCGGCGAGGTCAATTCGATCGCGTATCAATGCGACCGCCGCGACGGCTATCACGTCGTCGACGAGAAGGTCATCCTGGAGTCGATCCGCGTCGACGAACGCGTCGAGCGAGCGCTCATCACGGACCTCTCGAACTATGCGTTTCCGTTCATTCGCTACGAGAACGGCGATTGCTTCGAGCGCCAGCCCGCTTCGTGCTCGTGCGGTCGTGAGCTGTCACGCCTCGCACGCATCATCGGGCGCGTTCACGATTTCATCGTCACGACGGCGGGCGACTTGCTCCCGGGAGAGTTCTTCCCTCATCTGTTCAAGTGGGTCGAGCACGTCCGCGAATACCAGATCGTGCAAGAGCAGCTCGGTGAAGTCCGAGTGCTGGTCGTGGTCACCCCCGAGTTCGACGAGACGTTCTTGACGACGAAGCTGCGCGAGTACCTCGGCGCCGACATGCGAATCCGCATCGAGCGCGTCCCCGAGATCGCGCGCACCGCCATGGGCAAGCTGCGCGTGACCGTGTCGCGACTCGAGCAGGATGTCCTGAAGGGGCACGTCCGCTCGAGACCGAGCTAGTCAGCGTCGCGGTTCGAAGTGCTCGTGAAAGTGTCCGAAGAAGCCGTCGGGTGACAGCCGATCGACCCAGAGCTGGCGACAGGCGAGCTGGTGCGCGCGAAACTCTTCGTTCGAGAATCGCGCGTGAAAGTCGGCGACGATCTGCGGCGCTTCGTGAAGGTCGTGCGCGTCGACCCACGGGATAAAGCGCCGCCAATCGATCAGGTCGGAAAACGGGATCGCGCAATCCGTGTCGATCAAGATCGGAATTCGACCGAGGGCGAGCGCCTCGTAGAACCGCAGCGAGAAGTTTCCACCGCCGCGGACGCACAGCGTGTAGTCCGTACCTAGGACGTTCTCGACGAACTCGCGACGTGATTGTTCTGCGAGGTCGTTCTTCGTCTGTGCGTTCGCGATGCCGGCACGGTACTGCGTTCGCAGCACGTAGTTCGTCGCGACCGCAGCGCTGTTCGCGAACGTATCGAGCACGCGCTGGCGAAACCACGTGTGCTCGAACGGCGTCGGCTCCCACGCGAGGCGATGCAGCCGCCATTGCGCCTTGCGCAACTGGACGCGCGCGGCACGTGCGACGTGACGCGCGAGCGACGAGCCGGCCTGACCGCAGAACCCGACCTGTGGGAGCGCGTGCTTGTCTCGCATGCGAACCTGGCCACCGCATGCGGCTGGGAGCGGATCCTCGAAGAACGGCGGGATGCCGTGGATGCGGTGCTTTCGCCGCGATTGATACCCGGCGCACTCGAACACGTGGATGTCGTCTCCGACCGCTGGAAAGTTCGCGGTGAAGTCACCCTCGCAGAACACCACGAAGGGCTTGCGTGCGGCGCGTGCGACCTCGAGCGCACGCAGCGCGAGCCGAGCGAGATCGTTCTCGACGTAGTACTGCCACTTCATCGTGAGCACGACGACGTCAGCGCTGGCCGGCTCATCGACCATCTCGAAGTAGCCGGTGCGTTTGCCGTAGCGCTCGCACCGTTCCTCGGGCGTCGCGGTGTTCCAGAACACCTTCGCGATGTCGTTGACGTATCGCCGGCGATCCTCCGAGTAGTGCTCTCGGTCGGAGTACACCCGAAGCATTACGCCTCGCGTTGTGCGAGGCGCGCGCGGAAGTTGTCGCACGTCTCCTGAAGCCCACGCTCGAGCGGAACCTTCGGGGAGAAGCCCAGGAGACGCTTCGCCTTCGAGATATCCGGGCACCGGCGTCGCGGATCGTCGGCGGGCAGCGGCCTGCGCTCGAGCTCGACGCGTCGACCGGCGACCTTCATCGCGGTCTCGGCGAGCTGCAGCATCGAGTACTCCTCGGGATTGCCGAGGTTGACCGGAGGATCGAAGTTCTCGACGCGCGCGACCGCGACGAGCCCCTCGATCAGGTCGGAGACGTAGCAGAACGAACGCGTCTGCTCGCCGTTGCCGTAGATCGTGATCGGCAAGCCCTCGAGCGCCTGCAGGAGGAAGTTCGACACCACGCGGCCATCACCGAACGCCATGCGTGGGCCATACGTGTTGAAGATGCGGATGATGCGCGCATCGACACCGTGCACGCGACGCGCATCCATCAGCATCGTCTCCGCGACGCGCTTGCCCTCGTCGTAACAGGCACGCTCGCCGATCGGATTCACGTTGCCGACGTAGTCTTCCGTCTGCGGATGGACGAGCGGATCGCCGTAGACCTCCGAGGTGCTCGCGTGAACGATGCGGCACCTGCGCGACCGCGCATGCTCGACGAGACGGAGCGCACCGAGCACGCTCGACGTCAGCGTCGCGTGGGGGTCCGACTGGTAGTGAACGGGCGAAGCCGGACAGGCGAGGTTGAAGATGATCTCGGCGTAGACGTGGAGCGTCTCGCGAACATCGCCGATCTCGAGGTGAAAGTGAGGATCGCGCCCGGCGTCGACGAGGTTCTCCAGATCACCGGTCATCAGGTTGTCGAGACCCACGACCTCGAAGCGTTCCGCGAGGAGACGATCGACGAGGTGCGATCCGATGAATCCGGCTGCACCGGTCACCAGAACCGTTCGTCGATTCGAGCCGAGACCCATGGCGCGCAGTCTATCTCGAAACGTACGCTTCGTCGCGAACGGCCATGGCAAGCACACAAGAACTCGTTCGGAGACTGCAATCTCGAATTGCCCTCCGGCTCGGACTGCCTCGACCCTGGGTGCCCGGCCGCTTGCTCGGGCACGACCTCGTGCTGCGCGATGGCACGATTCCCGACAAGCTCGACTACGACGATGCGTGGGTCCACGCCTGCGCGCAACACGCCGAGGTCATGTTCGACGTCGGGGCGAACGTCGGTCACGCAGCCTTGATGGCGCTGCTATGCCAAAACATACAGCAAGTGCTCCTCGTCGAGGCGAACTGGGAAGCACTGTCCGTTGCGGCCGAAAACCTGATTCGCAACCAACTCTCGGCACGCGCGCGCTTCATCGGCGCATTCGCGGCGGAGACCTCTGACGAGAGCATCGACTTCTGGACGGTCGGAACGGGTGCAGCTGGCAGCATGTACGCGAGCCATGCGTCATCCGCGGCGCGGGCTGGCAGCGTTCGTCGAGTCTCGACGATCACGCTCGACGGGCTGTCGAACAACTTCGAGGTCGTTCCCGATCTCGTGAAGATCGATGTCGAAGGCGCGGAGATCAAGGTTTTGCGCGGCAGCACCCACATCGCTTCGAATCGCGCCACGCGGTTCGTCGTCGAGATGCACTCGATGGCAGAGCTCACGATGGCGAGCAATGCAGCGCAGGTGCTCGAGTGGACAAAGAGCGTGGGTTACAGCGCTTGGTACCTCTCGGGTGCAGCGCTCCTCGAGAATCCCGAGACGATCCAGCACCGTGGACGCTGCCACCTGCTGCTACAGCCAAGAGACTGGTCGTATCCCGAGTGGCTCGCGAAGATTCCGCAGTCGGCTGCGTTACCCGCCTAGTTGCAGGCGTCGCTGCCGAAATCGATCGCGTTCCAGGTAATCGATGCCGTCGACGTGCCGGTGGCACGCTGAACGGCGACCGAGTTCGCCGACACGGTCAACGTTGCGGCCGCTTCGCCGACGAGGTCGAGCGTGATTGCATCGGCGTAAGCCGTCGAGCCCGTCGACTGACCCGCGACGGCCTGAACCGTCGAGAACGCGACGCTCGTCGCTGCCGGTAGGTTCGGAACCGCTTGCATCTTCGTCGTCTCGGCTGCGGCAAAGTCGGTCGTGAACTGTCTCGCCGGGAACGGAAGCGTGACGATCTCGTAGGCGACGTCCATCGCCGTGCCTGACATCGCGCGCTTGAAGACGAGCGACGTCTCGCTCATCAGCGTCGCCTGTAACATCATCGCGGAGGCGATGATGCTGCTCGGGTTGTCGTTCGTGTGCGTCGCGAGCACGAAGCTGCCCGGCGCGACGCCCGTCAGGGCGACCGCCTTCGTGGTGTCGGCCGTGGCGAGGCTCGTCGTCCCGCGCTGGACCTTCGCACCTTGCATCTCGACGATCTGCCACGGCACCACCGCACCCATCGCGTTGTGACGGATCTCGAGCGTCGTCGCGTTCTTTAGCTCCGCGATGGTGAAGTCATTGTTGCCCCACCCACCACCGCCGGCGAATGCGCCGCCGAGGACGATGAAGCTCTTCGCCGGATCGACTGAGGCGGGTAGGGTGAGCGACTGCGGGTTGACCGTCGAGGTGTCGGCGACGCCTCGGTGCACCTTCACACCTTGATCGAAGGTGACGACTTGCCAGTGGATCGTGACCGGGACCGCCGGATTGGAGTCGGTGCCCATCGATTCGTGCTTGCACGACAAGCCGGCGGGCGTCTGTGCGATGGCGTCCGCGGGCACGAGCTCGCACGTGACCGCGCCGAAGCGAGGTGACGACTCGTTCTCGCGGACCGAGTAGATCAGCACGCTGCGGTCGAGCGGCGGCGCCATGTCCTGGAACACCGCACGCTGCGTGGCGTCCATGGCGAGGTCCCCTCTTGTCACGGTCCCCCGTGTACTCGTCGGGACACACGCATCAGGAGGGGTATCCGGCGTACCGGCATCGACCTTCGTACCGCCGTTGTCACCACACCCGATCGCGAGAACGACCGAGCACAGAGCGAAGTTGAGCTGGTTGCGCATAGTCTCCGAACTTGGACGTAACATACCCCGAGACCGTTCACGAAGAATCGAGCCCTTCGGCTGTACGTGCGCCAGATCATAGGCCCATCCGCCAAGGCCACGTTCGTCAACCTCAGGTTTCGTTAACGGACGGCAATCGTGAATCGCAGGTCGGTGCCACAGTTCCTGGCGTTCCAGAGCGCCTGGCTGTGGGTGCACGTGTCTGACATCACGGCCGAGAACGCCGTGTAGAACGGCGCCGTGGTCCCGACGATGCAGATACGACCCCAACGCGTGCTCGGATCCCATGCGTCGTCACAGCGATCACCTAGGAAGCTGTAATTGCCGAACTTCAACGTCGAAACCACGGCCGACGCGCCGTTCACGCTCGCGATGACCGGTAGATCCATCGCCGTGTACGAGAATGGCGAGGCGATGCGCCACTCCTGCACCATCGGGAACGTGGCGCGCTCCGAGACAGCCGCAAGCGTCGAGTCGCGATACGCGATCAGCGCGGTCGATGCGTCGTTCAGGAGACGCTCCGTCGACGACGTGTAGCCAACGCCCGTCGATGAGAGGTTCGAGCTCGTCGGGAAGAAGATGACCGTCCAACCGCCGCCCTCCGTCGTCATGTCACACGGAGCCATGAAGGCGGGGTCGGGGCCGCCGTTTCCATCGGGATCGATCAGGTACATCCCGGTCGTCGCTGCCGGCATCGCCGTCTTGATCGCCTTGCAACTCGGCGGTGAGTTGGGGCCCGCCTCGGAAGGCGCATCAGGTCCGTCAATTGGTCCGCCATCGCCCGTCACTGACACGTTGAACGAACAGCCGGCAGCGAACCCCACCGCGGCGACGCCCATGCGCCATCCTCGTTGCTCCGCAGCACCCATCGCTCGGACGATATCTCAAGTCGACGTGAGATGCGGAAGATCCGGATCACGACCTGCATGATAGAACCGGCTCGGACGTGGTCTCGACGAGAATCAACCCGGGCGCATTCCAGCCTCGAACGATTCGGGGCCTACGCGCCATGGCAAGCGGCGTGCGACGCCAGCTCCGCAGACAGCGCTACCGTGCGGCCGCTTTGACCGTACTGGCGGACACGATCAATTTGGTCGAAGAGCGCGTGGGACGAGCCCTGCCGCCGCGCTTTCGCTGCAGTTGCTGTGGGCACGCATCACACGCCTTCTGGCACGTGCAGTCCGGCGAGCGCGTCGCGTGGAACTCGGCGTGTCCACGCTGTGATTCCCGCAGCCGACATCGGGGGCTCGCGGTGCTGCTGCCCGCATTGATCGCGAAGCATGCGCCGCGCCGCGTGCTCCACTTCGCGCCCGAGCCCGTATTGCGTCCGTGCTTCGACGTGCCGGGCCTCACGTACGAGACCGCGGACTTGTTCCTCGAGGACGTCACGCATCGGAAGGTCGACCTGCAACACCTGCCGTTCGCCGACCACGCGTACGACATGGTCGTGTGCAATCACGTGCTCGAGCACTTGCCCGACGACGAGCAGGCGCTGCGCGAGATCACGCGGGTGTTGAGCAAGCGCGGTGTCGCGGTGATCACGGTGCCCGGCGACTTCACTCGCCGCGAGACCGTGTACTTCTCGGGTGAGCTGGAGAACGGGCACTATCGGGACTACGGGCTCGACTTCGTCGAGCGGTTGCGCGCGCTGTGCGGGACCGTCGACGTGATCGATCTGCACGATCACGATCGCGATGCGAACGGGCTATCCCGAGCGATTCGACTGCGCGATCTCGCGTTTGTCTGCGAGCCGCGATGAAGCTCTTGCTCGTCGCAGGGCGGTTCCCGCAGCGCTCCGAGACCTTCATCTATCGAAAAGCGGTAGGGCTCGCACAGCGCGGACACGAGGTGACGGTCGCGAGCAGAGCCGAGGGCGAATGGGAAATCTATCCCGACCCGCTGCCGTCGGGAATGACCGTCGAGCTCTGGCCGCCCGATCACGGCCTGCGCTCCGTCGACCGAGCGATCACGGCGGTCGTCAAAGGGGCGCGCGCTGCGTTGCGCGATCCGTCGGCGACGCGGTCGCTCGTCGCGATGGTTCGCGAAGATTCGCGGACACGCGATCGCGCTCGCATTCACGTGCTCCGTCACCTACCGTTGGTCGCGCGTCAGTTCGACGTCATTCACTTCGAGTTCCTCGGACTCGCCGCGATGTATCCGCTCGCGCGCGAGGTCACGGGCGCGCGCATCGTCGTGAGCTGTCGCGGAACAGAGACGCACACGCTGACGCAGCGCCCACCGGCGGAGCAGACGGCGATGCTCGACGTGTTTCGCACCGCCGACGCAGTACACTGCGTGTCGGCGCACCTCGCGGAGACCATGGTCGGGCTCGCGGGTCCGCGATCGAACGTCTGGGTCAATCGGCCCGCGCTCGAGGTAGAGAAGATCTCGCCGCCCGATCGGCGCGGTCGTCGTGGACCACTGCGCCTCGTCACGACGGGCCGACTCGTCTGGCAGAAAGGATTCGATCATCTGTTGGCCGCGCTCGCGCGACTTCGCGATCGTGGCGTGGCGTTTCATGCCGAGATCCTCGGCGATGGCGAGCTCCGCAAGCTGCTCGCATTTTCGATCGGCGATCTTGGACTCGATGCGCACGTGGAGCTCGTCGGTGCCGTGTCGTCTCGCGAAGTGCTCGAACGCATGCGCGACGCGGATGCGTTCGTATTGTCGAGTCACACCGAAGGCATCAGCAACGCGGTCATCGAGGCGATGGCCGCTGGCCTGCCGATCGTCACGACCGCCGCCGGCGGGATGCCGGAGGTCGTCACCGACGGTGTCGAGGGCTTCGTCGTCCCCGTTCGCGACTTCGAAGCGATGGCCACGCGACTCGAGCAGCTCGCACGCGACGAAGCGTTGCGAATTCGAATGGGCGATGCGGCGCGCTCACGTGCGCTCCGCGACCATTCGATCGAGCGTCAGGTCAGTGGCTTCGAGGAGATCTACGCATCGCTGATGGGACGCAGCGGTAACGCCGCGAGCTCGCGATAGAGGCGCACGAACGCCTCCGCCTGACGATCGAGATCGAAGCGCGCGAGTGCACGCACACGTCCCGCTCTTCCAAACCGTGCGCGAAGCTCCGGGGCGCGCGCGAGCTCGATGATGCGATTCGCCATCGCAGTCGAGTCGCGGCGAGCGACGACGTACCCGGTCTCGCCGTCGGCGACGTTCTCCGGAAGGCCGCCGCTGTCACTGGTGACGACTGCGAGCTCCATCGCCTGCGCTTCGATCACCGCGTTACAGAAGCCTTCTTCGACGGCGGCGTGAATCATCAAGTCCGCGTCGGAATACACGCGCGGCATGTCTTCTCGGCGCAGCACGCCCGCGAGCCGCACGCAGTCGCGCAGCCCGAGTTGCTCGATCGCGAACAAGATCGACTCGGTGTACGCGCCGTCACCGTAGATCGTGTATTCGACCGCGATGCCCGCATCGCGGACCTTCGCGATCGCTTCGAGTGCAAATTCGTAGCCCTTCGACCACGCGAGGCGACCGACGGAGATCAGGCGTAGCGGCGTGCGATTTCGCGCCTCGCGCGGTTTCGACTGGAACAGCGAGAGATCGATCGCGGGCTCGATTCGCCACGTCGGGATCTCTGGGGGCAGGCCAAGCGAGCGCGTGTTGTCTTCGAGAAAGCGCGAGATGAAGTGATAGCCATCGACGTAGCGAAACAAGTAGGTCGACGTTTGCTTCGGATCGGCGGTAAATCCCTGCAAGGTGCCGCGCGCGCTGTACAGCACGCGACAGCCGATGAGGTCCTTGAGATCTGCGAACGGCAGCCCCTGCAGATCGAATTCGATGTGCAGCACGTCGAGCTCGTGACCGACGAAGTGCGTGCGCGCATAGAGGGATTTCCAGAATCGCATCGGAGCTTCGCGGCGGTGTTTCCACGTGTGTGCCGTGAAGCGAGCAAACGCGCGTGGGTGTGCGGCTGCCGTCCGGAGGACATCCATTGCCCCGTGCGCGAGCGAGCGCGGCGAAACCTCGAGCGGCGGAGATATGTGAATTCGCGCTCGCACGTCCTCGCGGTCGGCGAGGACGGCGAACTTGTCCCAGTCGGGACTGACCGCGAGGGTAAAGATCCTCACGTCGAAGCCCGCGTCGATCATCTTCAGAACCTTCGTGACGATGAACGTTTCGGAGAGCCGCGGAAACGTATGTACGAAGATGCCGATCCTGAGCGGCCTCGAGGCTGTGGTGCCATTCAAGCGAATGGTCATGTTATGACTGTCGACCTCGACGAGCGGCAATGATCACACACTTGTTCATATATCCGGGCGCGGATGTGCCGTCGAGCCTCCCGGAGAATGTCTGCGCATCACGGCTTCCGGCACGGCCCGCAGATGCTGCGCGCGCGATCGACGAGGTCCTGCACGATCCGGCGATCTCGACGATCGCCTTTTGGGATACCCGCCTCGCGTCGGTGCCGTGGCTTCAGCTCGCGCGGTTCTCGACGGGCCTCGACGACGCATGGCACCCGGGCGCACGGCTGTCGGGCCGCGAGGAAGACCTGCTGCGGTACGTGCTGCCGACGTGGGTCAATCGGCCCGTCCCCGATGCGGAGCTCGCGGGAGCGATCAATTGGCGGCTCGATCCACGCGCGTGCTTCCTGCGTGCGTCGACACTCAGGCAGGCAGGCGGCTTCGACGGCGAGCTCGAGACCCTCGCGGGCGCTGCGCGCGAGCTCGGGCTTCGCATGATCCGGCGTGGCGCCGTGCTGCGGCAACAGCCGAGCCTGTGGTCCGGGCCGCAGGTACCGGAGATGCCATCGGCGTCGGATCGGTACAGGCTCCTCATCAAGCGGGTGTCGCGGAAGTGGCCCGCGTATGCGCTGGTGCGTCGCGTGATCGATGGCGAATCGTTCCTCACCGAGGCACGCGCGTGGCGAGCGGCCGCGACGGATCGGTCGTCGAAGACCGTCGAGGTCGGCGCGCTGCAGCGATCGGTCGAGCAGGTCGCGGTGCCAGACAACGTCTCGGTGACTGTCATCTTGCCGACGTACGGCCGCTATCGCTACCTGGCCGAGGTGCTCGACGATCTGCGCGCTCAGACGATTCGCCCGGTGCAGATCGTGATCGCCGACGGTAATCCGCCGGAAGAGCGCGATCACAAGCTGTACGAGCGCTATCGCGATCTCCCGATCGAGGTGATCTGGGACGAAGAGCGCGGCATGTGCTCGGCACGTAACGCGTGTCTGCGCCGCGCGCGCGGCGAGTACGTGTGGTTCGTCGATGACGATTCGCGGTTTCCCGCCGACAACCTCGAAGCGCACCTGCGCGTGCTCGCCGCGTACGGTGCCGATGTCTCTGTTGGCCCGGCGTTCACGCGTGGCCGCCCCGAGCTCCACGCAGAGCAGCGCGAGATCGCGTGTTCGTTCATGGACTGCGGCACGACCGTCTGCAAGAAGCAGTTGATCGATGCGGTCGGCGGCTTCGACATGCAGTTCAACTCGCTCTTGCCCGGCGAGGATGGCGAGCTCGGCGTGCGGTTCGTGCGCGCCGGCGGGCTGATGGTGAACAACCCGCTCGCAAAGCGCTTCCACTACCTCGCGCCGGTCGGCGGCGGTCGCCGCAGCTCGAACAACCTGCATCGGTGGTCGCGGTGGTCGCTGCTGC
>Ga0316630_10000029_pt1 | contig 35326 bp, 37 predicted proteins | sample OWC_May_M1_C1_D6_FD_207658 | JGI IMG/M metagenome (GOLD analysis project Ga0316630, IMG submission 207658) | Wetland soil microbial communities from Old Woman Creek delta, Ohio, United States - OWC_May_M1_C1_D6_A | ecosystem: Environmental > Terrestrial > Soil > Wetlands | place: USA: Ohio...
TGTTCAAACTGCGTTCTCTGGATGATTGTGCTTGCAAGTTGCCGCTCGCCACGGTCAATCGCTTTTGGAGCTAAAATATGTGTTGCAAAAAATTGTGCCTGTTCAATATCAACAGCGTTCATGTGTTGGGTTGCTCTCGTCCATCGTGCAACACGTGCGATACGCCTGACCTCACGCTGGTAATCCAGAATATCAAATGATTTACCATCTATGTTTGTTAATGAAAGATGTTTACTTTCCATACCCCACAGCACATCACGAACCCGTTCAGGAACATCTTTTTCAATATCAATCATGAACCGCAGGTCTTGCTGACTTGGAACTAACCGCTTTTCGCTTTCGTCCTGTTGCGGTTGATAGACTTGGGGAACGAAATCTACTTCAGTTGGTTTTCTCTGTGGGTGTTTCTCCGCCATGTTCCACCTTTGTGACCTGTTCTATATACGCCGCCAATTTATTGATGACGGCAATCGTCTCGTTCCTGAACTGCGTGTATTCACGTTTCAATCGCAGGAGTTCTCCCGTGGCATACGATAATTCCACGTCAAGTTGCTCTACCTTTTCTGCAATGCTTGCTTCTACTTCTGAACGTGCTTCACGCTCACGCATCTGTTCATTCAGTGTTTTTGGCATCTTCTACAACCTCACGAATCTTGAATAGTTTCCTACATCTTGGACACGTTGCATAATACATCTTGGATTTTGTATCCCAATTGTGCTTACATCTTGGACAACATACTTCCATAATTTATCCTCCTATTATTATATCTCCTCCAAAATATAAAAAGGTTTCTATACATCCCGTACAGACGTCTGAAACTTGCAGGCATGACAAAACATCGTTCCATCACGCTTTATAGAAACCTGCTTGCTACCACAATCTGGACAGCGGATAGTCTTTACACGAAGATTCTTTCCAGTGAGTTTATGAATAATATCACGGAACTCAACCTTTGACATCCATACATCCTCAAACCATTCCGTGTCATTATTCTTATCGTGAATTTTCTTAATAAAATAATGATTTTTTCCACACTTTGGACACTTCATATTAACCAGAATCGTTCCACGTGGACCTTTTAAGTTCCAACGATGGGAACAGGCAGAGCAGACGTAGGTAATCAAATTTGCTTCCCTCTGTCTGTGCGGTTCTCACGCCGCTCGTAATAGACTTTACCCTTCTTGGACACATGCCTTCCGGGCTTCAATGCCTGACGCTTCATATCCCGTTTTAAGCTACGAGGATGTTTACCACGTTCCTTGCGTCCCATCGGGATTTGCCTTTTATCACTTGACATTTATCTTACCTCCACTATAAAAATATATGTGTGATGAGATGATAATACTTTCCCAATTAGTTCACGCTTGGATGACATTCCATCCTCAACAACTTAAATAGCGTTCCCTTATCAATCTCTACATCATCCCACATAATGTATCCTTCATCTGGGTTCAATGTCTCAAAGCGTATCAGGTGATACCCCTGATATTCCATCTTGATTTTCTGACATCTTCCCCAGATGGGAACAACAATTTCCTGTCCTGAAATCTGGCGACACGCCGTGTCAAGGATTGCATGGGCAGTCACCTGCGTGCTGCTACGATGCCCGCCATTCATCTTGACTTCACCAATGTAGAACTTCACAGTAGGTTTTAAATAGTCGCCCACTACAATACAATCAAGGTCAGTGTGCGAGAACTTGTATGTTGGTGCGTGCAATTCTCCGCCGACCCCACTGTGTTTATCTTTCCACTTACAAAACGAATCTACCATTTCCAGATTATTATAAACTCCCAAATCTCTCAACCTCCATATCCTTTCACTATTAGACAAATGAGTGCGAATAGAGCAATCATACACCCTACTGCTATGCAGAAGAATAGAAGTGCCTTCACCTTCGCCTTATAGCGAATATGATTGTCATACTCCCTCACCTCTTCATACAAATCCATTCTATCGCCTCCGCAACGCAGATGCGATGAGAAACATACCCAGCAACTGCGGGTGTTCCTCACTGTAGTTCTGCCCGAGCATTCTGTCAATGCAATCACGAGCTTCCCACATGTCTTCCTTTGTTTCGCTGATATGAGGGTTCATTTAATCTCCCTCTCGCATTTCTTTTCACAGTGTCTGCAGATTGAACGCAGAAGAGAACAATCATCAACGCACGAACTGCCGTTGAAATCCTTAATCCCTGTATAACAATCCAGACACTCGTCCAGAATCTTTTGACATACTGCTCCTCTCAAGTTCATTGTCTAACCTCCTTTGGTTTGTAAATTACCTGATGCATACCACGTGGAAAATTAACTTTTATCCCGTCATATACATCAGCGAAAGTCATTATCTGTATCTTCTGGTGTCGTTCCTGTATCTGCGTATCTGGGGGAATATAACTGATAAATTCTTTCTTTGACTGCGAAATCATTCCCTTTGTAGGTTTTCGTAATGTAACGAGGACACCCATAAATGCTCCGTTGGAAACGACAGCACCGCTTAAATCACGAACCCAAGACGGGTCTCTGTTGTCTCCACTCTTCACAGATATAACGACTTTCTTTTGTTCTTTCCCGTCTGTTCCAAAGACGAGTCCGTCTATACCACCATCGCCCGTGCAACCAGTATAATATCCACCGAGACGGGTGAGGATGTCTTTACTAATCTCTTCTCTGTGTCCCTCACGAAGCTTCAATGCGGAGTCGGTATCTTCAGGACACCCGTCCTCATCGTAATCAACGTAGGGGGCAATATGAAAAGATTCTTTAAGTCGCTTTTCTATGAGACTGATTTGAAACGCATTCAAATCAATACCAATCCACTCGTATCCTAACCGCTGGGCAACAGCGACACCAGTGCCACACCCGCAAAAAGGGTCAAACACAACTCCATCGGCAGGACACGATGATACGATGATGCGTTCAAGTAGTTTCTCTGGTTTCTGTGTTGGGTAGTCAAGACTCTCTGCTCTTACCCTGCTTACAGGATAAATATCTACCCACCAATCTTCTACCTTTTTACCGAGTTGTTCCAAATTCCTGACCCGTTCTGGGTCATTATAATCAGCATTCCAAGTTCTACCATTGTTATGAATACCACTCCTGTGCGGTATTCTCGGCAGCTGGAAATAATACTTGTCGCTCTTCGTATAGAAGAAAAGGTCATCGTGTTTTCTTGGATACATTCCAGTAACTCCACTGGGAGCGGTATAACACCACACGATGTTGTTCTTGAAGTTCTTCCTGCCAAATATAGCATCCAATACAACCTTGATGTAATGAGACGCAAAATGATTACAATGCACGTAGATACTTGCAGTGTCTTTCATTACACGCTTTATTTCAACAAGTCGTAACGCCATGAATACGAGGTATGCCATCATAGAACTTCCACCAAGAACCGTGAATAATCCTTCCATCACGTTCTTTACTTCTATCGGCAACTGTGGCGATGTAGTGAGGTAATCATACCCATCTACTGCGACCTTATCCCACTTCCACGTATCATTGAATGCTCGTTCTACACTATCACCTGTTCCTCCAAGCATATTATAATTACGCTCGGAATTGAAAGGCGGGTCAAGATATACAAGGTCTACCGATTTCTCTGTCATCTTATCCCGCATTACTTTCAAGTTATCACCTATATACAACTTATTTTGCAACCTCTACTCGTTCCTCCTCCAGATAAACTGGGTTGTATCTTAATTCAACGTCCCATTGTTCATAGAGAGCACGGTCAAACTTGAACCGCTTCTTGCGGACAGATTCCGTTTCTCCCATCTTTTCGCTCACATCTTCAAATGTCAAAGCGGGACACTTTTTCATCACTCCTGAATGATACGACTGATTTACATCTTGTCTCCCATGCAGAACACGATGTGCAGTAGCATAGGATATTTTCAACCAGTGAATTATGTCGGTAATCGTAAAGAGACTTACATTATGTTCAAACAGGTAAGTCAGTAACCTGTCTTCCATCGGCGTCAGTCTTCTACTGATAGAACCAACTACGCCGTGTAATCGCATAAACAAAGAAGCGGCAATCTCAAAATCATGTAAATCAGATTCAATATACTCAATGTCGCCGTCCTTTTTCATTTCTTTCTTAAAGTAATTCAGCACCGCAGCTGCCTTCACGAGTTCATAGAACAACTCAATGTTCCTTCTCTCTTTGATGTCAGCGAACCTGATGCGATGAGCAAAAGGAGTTACCACATAGACGGGAGGCATCTCTTTCAGTTTTCTGATAATCTCCCTGCATACAAGGATGGATTTGTCTTCCTTATCCATTTCTGACGGTTTCTTGGATTCGTTGTTTGCTTTCAATCCAACATACGCCATATCCTGTTTGCTGGAGTCGTCTGCCCAAATAACGAGCAGGCGGTTCATAAACTGCTCATCGCCCGGGTCTTCCGTCTTTGAGAGTATCCATACGCAACGTGGAGCGACATACAGCTTCATCGGTTTCTGGTGAATGACCGTGGTATATTCATACCCGTCCTGAAACCTCGTCTGTGACGCTTTGAATAATTCCTGCATTGCGAGACTGAACGTGGTATCATCAACGTCAAAGACAGAGGATTCTTTCAAATCCATGTAGAATATCGCTTTGTCTGACATAGACCCACGAATGTGATACTCGTCTGGAAGCATACTCAATGCCGTAGCGATTGCGTGAGATTTACCTTTCCCACGTTCACCGAGAACGATGACGTGGATACCCACAGAATTCTTGATACTGCTACTGGCAATCGCAAGAAGAACAGCGTCGCAAATATCTTCATCCCCAGCATGATGAACTTTATACGCAGTGCGGAAATACGACATTACATCTTCTTCCTTCATAACTCGTTCCGCTTCTGCCTGTATTTCATTCAAGTCAATTCCTGTTGGGACTTTGATAGGTTCTGTTTCTTTATCCTTCACTGCTTCCTGCTTCCGCTCTGCTTCACGCTTGAGCTCCTCCTCTTCCATCTGTTGTTCTTTTAATTCACGCTCCTTGAGTTCCTGCTCGTTCATCATTCACCTCTTACGAGGTTATTGCCTGCACACCATCTGCGGCAGGACTTTCATCCACTTTCTACATACGTTGCACAGGACATAGAATGGAATACTTTCTTTCTCGGGTCTCTTTCCACGATAGTTCCATTCGTTCCCACAGTTTTCGCATTTTACTTTTACTGGGTCTTTCATTTACACAACATCTCCTATAGATGTTATAATAGATGTATGTGTTTGATTATATATAAAGGTTTCCTATATTTCTTACCATATAATAGTCATAGGAACTATTCCATTGAATTCCGCACTATTCAAAAGGCAATTGTAGTATCCAAATCTCACATTTGATGGGTGAAATGGTAGGTGATTGGGTGTCAAAAACATCTATTCCGTACACGGATTTGTGAGAGAGAATACACGCACGTGAGCATGGGCATCTCATTTTTGAGATGCATCTCATTATTGAGCGTCTCTCACTCTCTCATTGTACGGAATAATTAAATATTTTTTTTATTTGTAAGGTATAATGGTATAGCAATTCCCAAAATTGTGGCAAATCCTTTATTCCAAAAAGTGCGGAATAGTTGCGGAATAGATATGGAATAGAAAGACAACAAAACTTTATTGTTAGTGCCTGTTAAACACTTTCACTTAACCACCACTCCTTCCCATGCCTTTATATACTCCCGATAAATAGTAGAAGGTGAGAACTGCTTATAGTGACGCCATTGCACCGATGAGATGCCATGTGTCATTATGTATTGCACATACCTGCTGTCCATCTTGAGGGCATCGCTCTGTTGCTCAAACCCTTTGCGTGTATCGGACAGCATGAAGGATTGACCTGATGATATTGTTGCTTTCAGTCGCCGTATCTGGAGGTTAGCTCGCTTCCACGAAAATGGCGGGTCAAACTTCTCTTCCTTCAGCAGTTTCTTCAATTCCTTCTTGACAATAGGGTGCAAAGGAATCCAGTGTGCCGTCTTTACCTTGTCTTGGTCTGCTTCCATCCGTATACTGCCGACAGCAATTCCGTCCTCAATCTGCTTACGAGTTAGTTTTGCCAGCGATGCTACCCTTTGCCCAGTATAGTATCCCAGTATCACGTAAGCACGTGTGTGCGTGTCAGGTATCTGTCGGACGACTTCCTGTATATCCTCCAGCGTTACGGTTCGTTCTGTCATACCCCGCCTTGCGGCAGGAGTAGGCACATCGTAATAGGATAGATATTTCGCCCACAACTCGGCGTTGTCAAAATCGCTCCTCATTTTATGCTTGACGAATTCTCTCGTGTAGTTGCGGTATTTCTTTAACGATGAGAAGGTGGTATATTTCAACAACGCATCATCTCTTGCTTTATCTAAAGTATCCTTGCTTATAATTCCACCAGTTGACGCAAGGAACATATAGAGATGAGTTCGTAACGTCACGATGTAGATACCTTTTCTCTGCTTCTGCTCTATGAACGCATCCACGTCCGCACGGGTGAATGCGAGCGTATCCGTGCGTGCGGGTGCGGGTGAGTATGCATACGGGGGCAACTCGCCTGCGGGGAGGTTCTCATATTTGGGATGCCTCCACACGACTTTCTTTACAAACTTCTTTTTCGTCATACTATGCGAGGGAGGAGATTTGCACTCCTGAACCCCTGCGGGACAGCACTCTAAATGCTGTGTCTTTGACTGCTTGACTACCCTCGCCCCACCTGTGCGAGAGTTTGCAAACTCACGGGATTGGGCGACGTTCCCTAAATCCGTTCCTTCCTGACGTCCGTTTGCAAACGTTAGTGTCACAAGTTTGCCAACCAGCGACTGCCATGTTTCAGGCAAAATGATTCTTGGATACACGTGGTTCTTGGCGGACGTCTTCCCGACTTTCACCACACATTCCATTACTTCTTCACCTTCTCGGTTCTGATATATTGCTTCAGTTTATTCAGAAATTTCACAGCGTCCTCGTATTCACCCTTGAAAACAAACTGAACCCTGAATTGAACAAAGTCATCCCGTATCGGTCGTGTCTGCGTGAGGCAATAGTTATACCAGTCAGAAGCTTGGGTAACGAGTTTCCATTCATCCTCTGATGGTTCATACCATACAAAGTCCTCACTTGGTTCATACACTATATGTGCGTGGTCTGGAACATCTTCCATTTTACAACTCCTTTTGACAAATTGTAATACATCGTGATAGTATTAAATAGTATCACAGGGTATGGTATAACTATGCCAATAAAAGGCGATAATAACACCATAGAAGTCACGGGACTGGAGGAGAAAATCCTGCGGTTCATTGAAGAGAATGCTATGGATAACAAGAAGGTATCCGTGAATGATGTATCCAGCAACCTGAAACTATCCAAGAGTTCAGTGTATGCCGCATTGTATGGCAGGAAAGGAATATCCAACGGGTTGTTCAAAAAACTCCCAGCGATAAAAACGTGGATACTGATGATTAGGAGAAAGAAGAAAGCACAATACGATGTGAGTTTCTTCCTTGACCATGAGGCAGGGTTCGCCCAGAAAAGGGTAAATACAAAATTTGAAGAATAATCAGTGCCTTATTTTAATTTTGATATTTTTGATGCCTTATATGGGGTTGTGGTTCAAACTCCCGATATTCAATGAATGCTCCCACCTCATCATAATGTTTCCAGTTATCACCAAAATAATCGTCAAGCATTATATACAACCCAACACATCTCCTCGCAGGGATTACTCTTAAATCCATAATAGATATTTGTTTTGAGACTATATAAATACTTTCTTTCTAACGCACCATCCTCACCACTTACGGTGAAAATAGATTACACTCAAATAATTATTATCGTGTATTAATGTTTAAAATTAGAAAATAGTAATAGAAAAGGGTGGTGATTAGATTTCGTAATCGCCGTCAATGTATATCCAACCATCTTTCTCTGTAATGGTAAGACGATAACTGCCTGACGACCCTGTGAAGGACATCTCGCCCAGATAATCTTCGTTATCTATGAAGTGTCCTACAATGTGGTCAATGTCTCGCCATCTCTTAAAGGACATCTTATAGAATAGTCCCGTCTGTATCTTTATCTTCTTCTCAACGCCCCACCCTTTCGCTCTCTTGGTGAGATTAATATAATCTGTGTTGTATCTCATTTTCGCACCTCTTTCATAAACTCTTTTAGTTCTTCATCGGTCGGCATACGCACATCTGGTATCGGTATCCTGCTCCGTTTCAGCAGTCGCATATATCGTGTGTAAGCATCGTGGTCATCCAGTTCAGATAACAGGAAATCCAATGTCTTATCTACTTCCTGCGGTGTAGGTTTCTTTGGTGTATATACCCGCACCAACCCGCACCGCTCAAAGTTCGTAGCATCTATTTTCCAGTTATCCTTCTTCACACTACCAGAGCGAATAAAATGTTGGAGAGATTTACCCTGCCTGTAAGCACATTCGCTCATCTGCTCCCCACAAAATTCTTTACACTTCTCATCGTTCATTCCACTTCCTCCAATACCATATCAAGGCAATCGTATAAACTCTCGTTATCAATTACGAACTCTTTCAGTTCAATACCAAGTCGTTCTGCGATTACCTTCATCTGTTCATCTGTCAATTCGTCTGCTTCCTTTGTTCCTATCAGGTCGGCAATAATATCCCTGTCAAGGGTAAATGCCTCAACGATTACGGGATATCTCGTTTGATTTTTACAAAGTTCGTGCGGTCGTGGTTTCGCCATCTTACTCTGCCTCCTCACATTCTTCGCAGTAAAACTCGTTTATATCACCATCATAGTTATCAACGAGTTCGCCATACAATTTACCATTACTCACATACCATCGCATAAGGACGCTCTGGTAGTTAATGGTCGCTGGTTTCCCGCACTTCTGACAGCATACATCAAACCCGTCAGATTTTATCGGCATCATATTTCCAGAGAGATTTCCCATTTCACTCTACCTCCGTGAAAGTATCCCGTGTTCCCTCATAGTCGCACTCTGGGCATTCACATTTATCAAGAGCAACATTATCCCAACCTCCAAAGTCGGTCATATCGCTCGTTTTTCTTTCATCCTCATAGAGATATAATGTTCCAGTATATCTGGCGACAATATGCTCTATTTTCTTTTTACACTTTGGACATCTCAACATTTCACTTCGCCTCCGTAAAGGTATCTCGTTCCCCTACATAGTCGCACTCTGGGCATTCACATTTACTCCAAAGATACCATCTATCTCCGTCTTCTTCGTCTATGTATCCACCATCTTTGGTTTCTACTTCTCCCCTATAATACACTTCTACCTCTGCTACTACGATAAAGTATTCCAGTTCCTTTTTACACTTTGGGCATTCAAACATCTTGTTCCTCCTCCTTCCTAAATCCTTTAATCTGTTCGCACCATCTACTCCAACACACTTTATCTTTGAGAATACCTAACGCACCCTCAAAGTCGGTGTCGTTTATGTATCTTACCTCGTTCAGGTAATCATACATCGGTTCGCTTACTCTTATCGTTTTGCTCATCTCGTTTCCTCCATACTTTTATGTTCAACAATGCCTTACCTCTTTTGTTCCACATCCCTTTCACATAATCACCGCCTCCTCCTTCCCAGTTTAATCACCGCTTCCATAAACTGCGGTGTCAGTCGTTCCGTATCGTTTCCCAGTTCCGCTTCGTGTATTCTGATTAGGGTGTATATCCCCTTCCCCCGCTGAAACGGAGTATCGGGTTTCTCTCGGGTGTATCCCTGTTTAGAACCCCCGCCCCTTTTGATGTGGGCGTATTCCCGTGTTGTGTATTCATACGCACCTGTTCTTCCTTCAATTACTTTATTATGCCGATATTCATTTAACCTGTTCTTGTTCTTCTGGTAATACTCCTTTTGGTAATGCCTTATCCTGTCCCTGTTCTTCTCGCAATACTTCGTCTGGTAAATCCGTTTTCTTTCACTTTCATCCATAACTTTTCCTCCATCATCTCTGTTCTCAAATTTTAACGCCTTACTTTTTTTAAGATTAAAAAATTTAGAACTCATACTCCGCCTCCCTGTATTCGCCTAAACATTCCCTACACATTACCTCGCCGTTCCCCAAATCCAAAAACTCGGTATCCTCAAACCAATAAAATCTACGCCCACACTGACAGCACTTTACCTTCTTGCGGTCGTTCCACCTTACTATTGGTGTCTGTCGTGTTCTCTGCGGGTAATAGTAATAGGGTTCGTATATCCTCTTTGGCGGGTCGTAATAACTGCTGTTGGAATATTGAATACCGCCGTCAGTAATAAACCGCCCGTAAGTTAATGTCTCGCTCCCGCTCATTAGAGCAAAACAACCGCCGTGAGATTTGATTTCTTTTGACAGCTGCTTCTTCACATCCTCCATAGATAATCCCGCTAGCTTGCGGACTAAAACCATCGTGTCGCTCAACGAAGCATCGCCCTCGTCTCTCAACGGCAGTATCCCGTTATGAGCAATCGCCGTATCCACATACCCGTCAAGCATACGCAATGCCTCAACATCACTGCTCAACGGGAAGGGATGACAATTACCCTGTGTTATTGCCCCTGTCGTTCTTACCCTGAAATGAAGCACTACATCTATATCCCGCAGGGTATATCTTTGCCTTAACGCTTCCATCTCGGTCTTAAACTCGTCTAGCTCCATCATACCCTTTTTGATATACACCCGCCCGTCTATACGGAGCATATACCCTACGCCGTCGCCGTTATTCTTATACGCCGTCTCTAAATAATTTTCTATCGGTAAATCCTTACCCGCTGGTTTGTAAATGATAATACACATCTTTACACCAACTCCATTATCTTACAATAATCTACAAACTCCGTGTATCCTTTTTGCTCGGCATACTTCAACAGGTCGCCCCATGCAACCTTACGCACTTCCTCCATCGGTCTCTTGCTAAAATCAATCAACATATCGCAGAGCTGTATTGTCGCCCGTATTGTCGTGGTATTCAATGTTCCCCTGAATACCCGCATTTCTATCGTTTCCCTGTTCTCAACATTCACCGCATAGTATCTACCTCTGCCGTTAGTTTTGTTCTTAACTGCGGTCTCATCATCGGTCGGGAGCAGGTCATAACGCTTTGCCCACTGGTCTAAGTTTCCTTCGCTCCGCCGTGAAAATTCTACTATCTCATCCCACAGGTTTATACATACCATTATTATAAACTTGGAAATCGTTATTTCCTGTTCTACTTCACTTCCAAATGATTTTCGCCCTATGTGAATATGAAAACCGCAGCTCCTATTATTATGGGACACATACCCATTCTTTACGCATATCTGGCGAAGTTTATCCCAATTTAATTTCGTCAGGTATTCAGGTGAGCAGGGCATACTCACAATCTCTAACCCGTATTCGCTCAACGAACCATCTGTGGTAATGTATAATTCTTGGAACGCTCCCTTTAATGCCTTTGATGTATTATATCGGCGAACATTCCTGTCGCCCATCTCTGCCCCCCGCTTCTTGTCTATCTCCATCTCTATACCCATCGTTCTATCAATCGGCACACCGCAGGGATAAAACTTGAAATCTGGCGGTCTTGTCTTTGACGGGATTACGATTTTCCTATATTCGTATCTCACCTTACAATTATCGGAGCATAACCACTTACCATCGCAGTTATACGGCGGAACACCACCACCCGCTACGAACTTAACATCGCTTTTAGGTATTGCTCTTCCACATTCAATACATCTATAATAACTCACATCAAAGCACCCTTTACAAATATATATCTCTTCTTCCCCATTTCTAATAGTTTCTATATCTCTTTTGTAATGTATTTTCCCACACAAATCACATTTTCCGAGATGCCTTACATAACACGCTTGACAGAAATGCTTGCCGTCATATCTGAACATCTCATCCTTGCTTTTACTTACCCTATCACACATATTACATTCTATATAACCCTTCGTGGTATAACATTCACTACATACCCGCCCTGCTTGTGTTCCCCTGTCTTCTCTGTCTTTCACCTTCCGCTTACCACAATCCGCACAGATAAAGGTTTCATCATCATAGCACCGCTTACATAATAATCTGCCTTCAAACATAACGACGCTTTTGCCGTTGTCTCTTATGTAAGAAATATGCTTACCATTCTTATAATCTGTTCTTCTCTCGTGTTTCTCATATCGCCTTCCACAATGGGAGCAGGTATAGTATAACATTCCATAACAGGTTTTACAATATCCGTTATGGTCTGAATACTCTTTATATAGCACCGCCATACCACAATGCCTACATACCTTCTTTACGATATAACTGCTATCCTCCTTCACCAGCTCCAAATCATCCTCCCGCCAAAATTCCTCTCTTCCTATTTTACATGGACTAAATCTTATATAATTTGGGTCAAATCCCAAATACACTCTCGCTTGGGAATAATTCAGCATCCGCTCGTTTTCATCCACCGCTGATAATCCCCATCGTCCCGCTTGAAGGTTTTGTGTCGGTATTGGTTCATAGGATATTGTTGTCGTGTCGCTCATCACATCGCCTCCTTACCACCTATACTCCATATCGCCCTGTTCATCCTGCTCATCATAGGAAACAGGAAATAACCATACCATCGTCCCCTGCTCCCTTACCCGCATTATGTTCTCATTCTCGTTCATTCTCTCTTACCTCTTTGGTGGTGTTCTTACTCACCATCCTTACCTATATGTATGTTGTGTTTGTATATAAACCTTTCTATACGCCCCTCCCCCATCGTCTGACATAAAGCAGACAATCGTCTGACAAAAACCAAAAGGTATATATTTTGACTATCGTTTGGTGAAAATAAATTTATTACGGGTTTATTTTGGTAAGTATTACTATTACTATATATATCTTTCTATACACATTTTTTTCAATCGGAAATGATTTAGAATTTTCCTAAACCCCTTTTATTCCATTCTTTTAAAGTGGTCGCTATGGTTCTATGTATTACTTCTACTAATCCTATTTATATTAAAAAAATAAATAATGTGTATATATCCTCGCTTCCTAAAACTACACAATAAAACGCTTGGATATTCACCGCTCCTAAACTATATTTTTTAGAACAAAAGTATATAAAGAACCCACCCCCTTTTTGCGATAAAAATATTCTCAAAATCTATTTTAGTTTCAATATGTTTTAATGTTCAATTATAATTTTTGATAAATGAAACATCCATCGTTTAAAAATATTTTTGGTGATTATATTTTAGTTCATAACAAAAGCACAGGCATACCCTCCCCCTCCCCCTATACAAAATGTAAAGCAACATTAACAATGCTTAACTATTCCCCTATGTAAATGTGATATACTATATCCCCTTATACTCCCCTATTAGTAAATGATTTATACTATACTCAATTAACTTCGTCTATCAATAAACTAAATTACTTTTGACATACCTAACTCCATCCAACTTACTTTAACGCAATCCCGCTTACTTAAATTATTTTTCGTTCCACACAACTTTACTTGCTCAACTAAATTTACTTCAACTCCAAATTACTTACTCAACTTTTTTTAACTCACCACAAATTAACTTACTCAACTTAACTTGCTTAATGTTAAGTAAATCTGCCCCCTCCCCCTCCCATACCTACATATACCCATATCTCTCTCGCACGCACGCACGCATACGCATTAACCCCGTTTTCATACCCCCTACGGGGGTATGAAGTCCAGTTTAATGGGGAACTCCACCATCACCCTTCAAATTCAGGGAGAGTATTAATGCCTTAATCCCCTTTCCATCTTCTTCTTCTTTGTTAGCAGGTAATGTATTATCATTAACTTCACCAGATACAGGCGATGCCTTACCTGCATTCTTTCGTGTCGACCACTCATTCTTTTTTCTATCGTTATACACTTTCCTTTTTATCTCACGTTGACCTTCCACCAAGTCTTCAGGTTTTACCAATGCCTCAACATCATAATCCATAATATATTCTCCAAAGTCCTGCATCTTCTGGTAAGTGAATACTCCCCATCCTGCTGCATCTATAAACCCTACACCCATTGGCAGGAATGCAGGAGCATCCTTACGTATAAGAGACCCATCAGGTATCCTGCTGCCACGCAGGAATATTTTGTATTGTATCTTTGATTTAATCCTACCATCTATATCGCTATCACTATGACACGCAAGATAAAGCGACAACTTGCTTTTACGGAAGTCTTTGATACTATCCTTCAACCATGCATTCATGTGCCAGTCCAAATCTCCCGGTTGTGATGGTATAATGTCATCTGCTTCATCAATGAATATTGAGATATATTTATGCGAGTGTAGTGCTGGTCTATTCACTAACCTGTAGAATAATTCAAACCACCAGAACTTCGTTGCTATGTGTGTTCCATCAAGTTGTGGTAATTCATTTGAAGCACGCCGTTTCATCAGCAATGCAAGAGTCTTGCTGAATGTATACACGCTTGGTTCATAAATAACATTGATTGCACCAAACTTTATTTTCTTGAGCATATCTTCCACTGTTGAGTAAGTAATAATGATTTCAGGGGGTATTTTGAATTCCCGCCCAGAATCAGCGTCATAGACGTGCGGTATTCGTTTTAAATCATCTTCATGTAGGAATACATATACCTTTTTTGCCAATTCATTCCCATTTGGCAGGAAATTCACCCAATAATCAACTGTTCTTCCTCTCCATATAACTGTCTCCATGTATGTCCTTCCATTCTCAATATATCCAACTGACCTTGCCATCGTAGCAAACAACGTGGTCTTTCCACTTCCTTTCATTCCAAAGCAGGCAAGTGTTGTTCCTTTCTGTGCGTAAGAATGGCGAGTAGTAGCAAGATACATATCCCGTCCTTTCTGCATTGATATACTCTTATATCTCTTGAAGAAATCAGTGAAATCAATTTCTCCCTGTTCATTAACTCTTATTGATGGTTGTGGTGCAAACATATTACTCCTCCTTTGGTCTCTCCATACCTTGCATCAACTGTGATACGTTGAATGCTTCTGGTCTTATCTCAATCATATCTTCTGTAAGTGCAATCCGCATTAACTCATCTGTAATTTTTGAGCATATAATCCACGAGTCTTTCCAGTCTCCTGTAGTTGTGTTATGTCTATCAATTGCTGTCGCCCACTGCTGACGATACTGAACAAAAATATCCTTATAAGTCGTCCCTTTCTCATCCAGTTTATCATGCAGGCGTGATATTCCACCTTCTTCCTGACTCCGCATTGCACCCAACATGGAATATTCCAGAGTAATCAGGAAATCGGTCTGTCTCATTATCATCGCTGGGTCATTTACAAGACTGTATGCAGCAAGAAGTTGCCCAAGCACTTCCTTGAGTTTCATGAATTCCGTCATACTTTCACGTCCATGTTAGCAAAAGAAAACACCATTGCTGTAAATCCAGTAGGATAAGCAATAGATGATATGAGTTTATCTGGAGAGAAAAATCCTATCAGCATAAATACCGAGAACAATCCCAGATAAATATCTCCAAACGTCATTTTTTCATCCTATCTTTCCTTTCTTTTATTACAACAATTATCATACCCAATACACCAACCATCCAAAGTATAACTGAAATATACATATATATATTCCCTATATTCTCAATATTCTCATATTCAAATACTCCATCCACATACCACTTACCAAGTTTGCTACCTACAATTCCGTAGTGTCCATCTGACTCATAATGAGCAAGTATCTCCTCTTCCCAATCCCATGAAGAATTAGTTTTATCTATTGACAACTTGGTTGGAATAAGTGTTACGTCTGAATATGTTTCTTTTAATCTACCATTTTCATATACAGGAACGTAACATTCATCAGGAAGGTGATATAAACTCACATTCTCATAAACTCCTATCAGCGTCCCATTATTCTCATATCTGCACTCAACTGTAAATACTGGTGCAGTATCCCGATATGTTTCCATGCTGCCATAGAATGACCCCAATCCAAACATCCCATACGATACAACTGCTATCAGCATCATAGTGAAACCGATAAGCATTACATTATAACTGATTTTTTTAATATCCATCATTTAAACCACCCGCTCGTGTATTGTTTCATCTCTTCAAGGTCTACGGGTGTGAATGCAATCCCAAGATAATGCTCCTGCATCACGTTGATTGAGTGTCCAGCGGAACTCGCAATGAGTAAATGCAACTGCGGAAACTGTGCTACCAACCACGAAATATAGGTCTTGCGTGTCATCTTTGGAGCGATACCATCCGTTGCTATGCTAGCACGCTCGCACGCCCGTGTAAGGTCTCCATTCCACGCTGCACGTGTGGGTATATCAGACACGCTATCAAACAATCGTTCTATTGAAGCAACACCAAGAGTGGACAACATGATTGTTCGTTCCTTGAACCTGCACTTCTCTTTCAGGATAGCTGCCTTTGGCAAGTCAATAGCATGCCTCTGCAGTTTAAACCATTCTGGATGTTCCACGAACTTGCGGAATTCCTCCTGCCTCATCGCTGTGAAGAGTTGAGCATCAAGTATTATCTTGTGTTCTTTCTTCAGGTTCTCCCGTATCACACTATACTCACGTGGTGTAAGGATGCGGGTATTCTGTTTAATGATAATCTCTGCCATAATCTCCACATATACATTTGTTATAAACGTATATATAAGTTGCGATTACGCCTATAAGAAGTAGGGTAAAATGCGGTATTTGTAAAATGGTAAGGAGCGAATGTATACATCATAACTTATCCTGTATACATTGTATTTCTAATCATCCAGTGAATCCATCCTGCAAACATAGCATATCCCACGCCCGCACACGCATACCCGACCAGTGTCATTATTGTCTCTACCATTAGTTATCCTCTAAAAAGGATATAACAGACGAGTAATGGTGACACACATAGTATCGTTGATATAACAAATGCTCTCACAAACCTGTATAACTTAAATAAGGTTGGATACATCAATCCAGACCTCCATATCATTATATTCGTCTTCTATCGTTTTCTCTCTCTTTCTTTCTTCTCTCTTGCTTCTATCATTCTCTCTCTGCATCTTTCTATCACCATGTCCGTCATTCTCTTTACTTGGTCCTTTTGTATAACCATCCCTTATACACCTTACATCTTCCAATCTTCTGTATGCGTGAATACAACCCATCAGTATAACGCCGTATAGGAGGAGGTTCATCTACCGCCTCCGCCATGCTATCGCTATTCACGTTTTATCTCCTGATGGCATAATATGATGCCACTGCTCCCACTACGATTATCATAATGACAAATGCTACAAATATGTAGTTCAGTGTCCCGCCAACTTGGAATACAGTATTGGTGAGATTGGAAGATGCGTTGTGTGCTTCAGTTATAATGACGCCTGTCAGGTCAGTTGTCTGGTTTACCGCTTCGCCCTGTGCGTCACGGAATGCATTAGACATTGCCATTCCACCAATCATCACCACGGCGAATACAACGATAATGGTAATCCACGGTAGTATCTTCATTTTACTTCCCACCTCCCTTTAATTTCCTGTATCGCCTCTCGTCCCTGTGTATCCAGAAGCACCAACAGCATGCTGATAAACGTGATTATCGTGTAGATATACATCAGGTATGTCAGTGCTGGGTATGCGAGAGAGATAATTGTCGGTTCATAGTAGTTGACAATAACCTGTGACCCTGCCTGTATCCAGTAAGGAGTCTGGTTTGTCTGCACTATATCCAGTGATACAGTTGCAATGGACATTGAAGTCCACATCGCTGCGAGTGCGAATACGAATCCAAGCATTCCCGATATACCATATCCACGCTTCGTTACATGTGAAGCAAGTAAAAATATCACCGATAACGCCAGCAAGAAGTAAAATATGTTCACATCTATGAATGGCGATATGTTATAGACCGATGCATTGGTAGTTAAACCAGCATACGGTGCTGTTATGTTGAATACATCTATCATTTACGCTTCACCTTAACCAAACTTTTGTTTTGCATCATTTAACTTATACCTCCCCAACTTTCTTCTTGCTTTCACGTCATACACATCAACTTCAATATATTGTAATATTGTGTCAATGCGTTGGATATTCATCAACGGCACTTTTAGTGGCACTAACTGGAATGCCAGTGTGTTTCGTCTCTTATACATATCTATTCTCCTTCACATAATACTTTCTACTAATCATTACCCATCACCAGTCCCAATATTCCACGTATTAGCACGACCGCACCAAGCACTGCCAGTATCAGATACATATAGGGTATTATTTCTGGAGGCACGAGTGGTGTAATGAACGGTGTTGTGAACAATGCTGCGAGGAATGGAATAATAATTCCACGTGTCCCAATCACGAGAACACCAATCATTGTTATCCATAACCCAAAGTATAACCAGTTTCCAACCTTCTCTTCAAATGGAGCAGTCAGCGAACCAGCAAACGCAAGAACACTGAAATTACTTGCGTTCCTGTCAATTGTCCAGTCTTTTAGATACGTGGCAGTAACTGGGTCCCACCACGGCATTGTTGTACCATTTGAAGGTGTCCAGTCAACGGGTTTTACGACTGTAATTGTGCTTGTTACCACATCACAACCCACCTCGTTGCAATATGTGAGTGAAACCGAGTATGTTCCACCCAGAGCATAGGTGTGCAACGGGTTCAAGTCAGCAGAAACACCTGTATCTCCAAAGTCCCACGTAGAACTGACATAAATGCCATCATCTGTTGAAGCATCAATAAACTGGACTGTTACTCCATCCACATTTACGAGATAGGTAAATCCAGCAGTTGGAGTGTTATTTGTCACGGTAATATACGCCGTCTTGTTCTCCCAGTCAGTTCCATACGCATTCGTAGCACTATGATTCACATTGTAAGTGCCAGAAGTTATATACTGGTGTGTCGGGTCTTCAGAGGCAGACCATCCTCCGTCTCCAAACAACCAATACCATGAGGATATTCCTCCACCAGCAGAGGTATCTGTGAAAACTACCGTCAGCGGTTTTGTTCCAGCGACTGGAATGCCACTGAAATCTGCTGTCGGAGGAACTAACGTTGCGGTAATATTCTGTTCCATCGGGAGGATTGCCCATCCAGAAGGCGTCTGGTTCGCCCACTTCCTGATAAGCACCCAGTCAATATCCAGACGAGCTGGTGAACCTGATGTGTAATACAGCAGGTCAAGACCAGTGGTTGGAATATTTGCCGTGATACTGACACCATTTTGACCATACGGACCTGACGATGGTTCTACGTTAGACAGGTAATATGAAGCGGTGCTTCCGTTTCGTATCATATCCTGTATGTGCCACGTATTCGCAGCATCGCCGAGGATGTTGGTTGAACCACTCCCAACTCCATCTGCAACGTAGTAGATGGAAGCAGTCCCACTTGAATAATATGCTGCTACCTGACTTCCTCCTGCATCGTATCCTACTAACTCCTCGTCTACTCCGTTGATGATGTTTAATGCTTTGACCCGTGATTGAACCCATGCATCACCGTAATAGGTGAAGTTGTCTCCAACACCGAGAATGTAATCCTGAGCTGCATCGGCAGATTGTATAGTGATTGTTCCACCGCTTTCACTGATACCATCACCAGAATAATCCCATAACGACCCATTCAGCGAAGCATCATTGAAATCATCAGCAAACCTGAACGTGCTGACTATTGATGAAAGAGACGATGTTTTCTTCGTGTTGTTGTAATACACATAGAACGCCGTTACGTTTGGTGCTATCTTCAGGTTCGTTAATCTTGTGTAAGCGATGAACCTGTTGCTTCTTGCTGGTGATTCCATAATCCAGAACGGTAGCGAGGTATTCCCGTCAGGAGTCGTAACAGCGAAATCGTAGTGCTGGGCAGACGTCTCGTTGTTATTCAGATAGACGTTGCCGCCAGAATCCGTTCCAGTCGTGTTCCAAATCGTGAAATTATACTGGAAATAGTTTAGAGTTCTGTCGGTTGCTCCTCCTCCACGCACATATACAAGTTTCCTGAACTGGTAATTGGGTAACCAACCTGCATCATACACGGTAACAGCGTTAGATATATTGAACCAATCAGTCCCATCTACATTGGTTGCACTCATATTCACGTTGAATGAACCCGTAGTGTTGAATATATGGAACGGATTCTGGTCAGTTGAAGTGTATCCGTCATTGAAATTCCAATACCACGAGGTAGGAGTATTGGTGGATAAATCAAGGAACTGGACTGGAACAACCTCAAATGAGTGGTTGTCTGCGTTCAGAGTGAATTTTGCGTCAGGGAGATTGCCTGTTACCTCAACATAGTTGCTCTTATTTAACCAGAATACACCTGCATCGTTGTAGAAACTCACATTTACGTTGTATATTCCAATGTTTGGATATGCGTAGGATGGTTGGAGAGTGCTTCCATTCGTAACGTTTCCATCTCCCCACGACCAGTTAGCATACATAATCGGTCCACCAGCACTCGTTACGGCAGTGGTAACATCAAGTGGTTTCACTCCGATTAACGGGTTGATTGTGAAATCCGTTACGGATATGGTGTTATTCACAACGTGGATGTAATTTGTCTGGTTGTTCCACGAAGTTCTATTCCATAATGTCCCAGAAGAATCCGTAACGGAGTGATTGACGGTATACCATCCCGTCTTGGGAAATCTGTGCGACCAGTTCCTTGACGAACTGACGTTCTTATCAGTGGCGTCATTATTCAAGGACCAGTTCCACGCCGATATATTTGTGCCTGTAGAAGTGTCAAGGAAGTATGTAGCAGTAGATAAATTGACGGTCGTTGCATTTCCATTCCACGTATTGACTGGGAATGTGTTGTTAAAGAGCAGGTATGCCGTCTTGTTCTCCCAATCAGTTCCTCCTGCATTGGTTGCACTCATATTCACGTTGTATAATCCAGCAAAGGATACACCAAGAACAGGGTTCTGGTCAACAGAAGTGATGGGAACACTACCGTTCTCTACACTCCAATACCAAGAAGTCGGTGTATTTGTAGAAGAATCCGTGCAGGTTACACTCTGCGGGACACCTCCCGTTCTCGGAGTGCAACTGAAAGATGCCACTGGTGCTGCTGTTGCAACGGTAATGTAGTCAGAACGGTTGAACCAGACGTATCCAAAGTCGCCGTATGCACTCAAATTAACGGAATACGTGCCTGCGGACGCATACGTGTGCGAGGGATTTGTTCCATTTTCTGTATGTCCGTCTCCATAGGTGATATTCCAGACCATTACGTTATCTCCAGTGTAAGTGAAAGCGACCAGTAATGGTGCAATTCCGTTGGTTGGTAGTGCTGTGAATGATATTGTCGGTGTGTTATTGATGACGTGGATGTGTTCTGTCTTGTTTAACCACGAAGTTACGTTCCACGGCGTTATGGAACTATCAGTTACAGAGTGATTTACTGTGTAATATCCTGTCTCTGGGAATCTGTGAGACCAGTTTCTTGACGAACTCACGTTAGAATCATCGGAATTAGAGAATGACCAGTTCCACGCAGTGATATTTGTTCCCGTAGATTCGTCAAGGAAGTAGGCGGCGGTTGATAGATTGACAATCGTAGCGTTTGCAGTCCACGAATTCACTGGTGCAACGTTGTATGCAAGGATATACGCCGACTTATTCTCCCAATCCGTCCCTCCTGCATTGGTTGCTGACATATTCACGTTATATTGACCTGCAAACGTGAAGTTGAATATTGGATTTTTTACTGCAGAAGTCATCGGGATACTTCCATTTTCAACAGACCAGTAATAGGAAGTTGCACCTGTAGAAGAATCCGTGCAACTTGAATCCCAGTGTATCGTTCCAGATTGAGGACTGCAACTGAACGCTGCTGTCGGAGCAGACGGTAATACCGTGATGGTTTTTATGGATGTTCTGAACGCATCCCTGCTGTCTTTCCATCCCGCATCGTTACCGCAGGTAGCGTTCAGGGTAAATGTTCCTTCGTAGTCGTAGGTATGTGTTGGATTCAGGGTAGAACCGTTGGTTACGTTCCCATCTCCCCACGAATAATTACAATACATAACCCTTCCACCATCGCTCGTTAACGTGGTTGTGATGGCAAGTGGGCGTCCTCCAGATATAGGAGCAGCGTCCAGCGTGATGTTAACAGTGTTATTGACGACCCACAATGCTCCAGTGATATTATACCAGTCGGTTAATGCCCACGCAGTCCCATAGGAATCCGTGACGGAATAGTTAATCGTGTAGGGTGCATCTATTGGCGTGGTAATATTGTAGACCTTCTGCGGAGTAGCACCATAACTGACGTTTCCATCACCAAAGCTCCAGTTGTGCGACATAGCAGCAGAAATGTTCGTTCCTGTTGAAGTTGATGTAAACTGGATTGTCTGCGAGAGGTTCAGGACGACAGGTAATGTAGGATTACTGGTCCATACTGCATCTGGAGCGGCGTTATAGACAAGAATGGCGTCTGTATGCTCGTACGACCCGTTACCGAGAGTGTAGTTCCCTGCCCATACAATTGCTGTGTAGAGTCCTGCCCTCTCGTAGATGAATAATGGGTGTTCGTCTGTGGATGTATTTGTCCCATCGGGTAAATCCAGCTGCCAGAACCAGTAGTCCTGTTCAATATGACCGACACGTTCATTCGTCCATGTAACGGGTAATGCACGTGTTCCCGTTGTTGCTGATGGAGTGGTTATGGATGTTGGCGTTTCGTTATGGAAGATACGAACAAACTGGGCAGGCGTTAGGTTGCTCCACGTGGTAACATTCCACATCGTTCCATAAGAATCGGTTGCACTGTGGTTTGTTCCGTAATACTTGAACTCATCTGGGAACAACGAGTCAGAGAACTGGTGCGTGGTATTTCTGGAAGCGGAATTATCGCCGTCAGTGAAGTCGTAATAGAATGATGATAGGTTGTTTCCTGTGGAAGCATCCACGAAATACACGAGAGTTGTTCTGTTTCCATAATCGTCAGGTGTCATATTCCAAGACCACGAAGGTGCTGGATTTACGGCGAGGATATGATAGGTTTTGTTTTCCCAGTCAGTTCCACCATCATTCGTAGCTGACATATTGACGTTATACCAACCAGCAAATGTCAGGTTCAGATAAGAATTCTTTGCCGTAGAGGTTTGTGCTACCGTTCCGTTTGTATTTACCAGTTCCCAGTAATACGAAGTGGGAGTTTCTGTGGATTCATCTTCACAGTAGGTATCGTAGTTTATTGTTCCTGTTCTTGGTATGCAAGTGAATGCAGCGGTAGGTGGAGTAATTGCAAGTGAATTCACGGTGACATAATCAACCCTGTGCATTGTGTAGTTTCCGAGAGTATAGTTAAATCCATCCAGTTTTACCGAGAATGTTCCGACCACGTTAAAGATGAAAGTCGGGTCTTCTGATGCGGAGAAGTTACCATCTCCAAACGACCAGTTCCACACATCAATGTGTATTCCACCAATCTGCGAAGCGGCAAACGTGACGGATAGTGGTTTATTTCCAGTTCTTGGGGTTGTTCCATTGTCAAACCATACCGTTGGTGTTGAGTTTGCATACACCCGTAACGCACTTGTCGTATTTCTCCACGTGATATTAGACCAGTTTGAACCAAACGAATCCGTTACGGAGTGATTGATGTAATAGTCAATATACTCGCTTCCTGACGAAACGGGGAATATATGCGACCAGTTGCGGTTATAGGTGACGTTTACATCCGTTGAACCAGATGAGAACACGCTCCAGTTGAAGTTATAACTGGTAGAAGTAATGTTTGTTCCCGTTGATTTATCTACGAGAGCGACAGTCGTGGTATCGTTAGCGAAGTATTGTGGGGTGATATTGTAGATAATGGTTGCATTTGCGTTCCATAATCGTAAATAAAATGTTTTATTCGCCACATCACTACCATATGCGTTGGTAGCGGTCATATTCACATCATAATCACCCGCAAAACTGATACCAATGCTTGGATTCTGTGTGGTGGAAGTAATTCTCTGTGTGCCGTTATTGACTTCCCATAACCAAGAAGTCGGAGTATTCGTGGAAGAATCCGTGCATCCTATGGTTTTAGGTTGAGTTGCCGATGTTGGAGTGCAACTGAACGAAGCAACGGGTGGGTCTCCAACGGTAATATACCCTGCCCGTTTGAAGGTATCATTGCCCAACGTATAGTTGGTAACGTCAAGCGTGACGGAATACGTCCCTGCAGCGTCATAGATATGCGTTGGGTCAGCTGTCGCTCCAAAGTCGCCGTCACCATACGTCCAGCAATAGACGTTGGGATATATTCCTCCAATCCAAGACGAATCAAAGTTTACCGTCAGTGGATTTGCACCTGAAGTTGGAGAACCTGTAAACCTGATGGTCGGTGTGGAGTTTGCATACACTCGTAACGCACTCGTGGTATTCAACCACGTTGTATTACTCCAATTCGTCCCATAGGAATCTGTTACGGAGTGATTGATGTAGTAATCAACATACTCGGTTGCGGTAGGAACTGGGAATATGTGCGACCAGTTCCAGTTGTAAGTAACATTCACATCTGTTGATGCAGAAGACCAGATACTCCAGTTGAACGAATAGGATAACGACATATTTACAGGAGACGCTTTATTATCCACCATTTTCACTGTTGTGCTGTCATTTGTGAAATACTGGGGTGTTACGTTATACCCCATCGTTGAATTTGCGTTCCACAGTCGCAGATAAAACGTCTTGTTGGCAACATCAATCAAATCCCCGTCTGACACGGTCATATTCACGGAATAATCGTCTGCCCAGCTTATCGGAAATGTTGGGTTCTGGTTCGTGGAAGTAATACGGGTTGTGCCGTTATCCACTTCCCATAACCAAGATATTGGACTTCCTGTTGAAGCATCCGTGCAGACGATGTTCTTTGGTTGAGTGGAAGACGTTGGTGTGCAACTGAATGAAGCATCTACTTCAACTGGTGGATGTCCTGCGGTGTAATTCTCCTCCATGTCCAGCACTGCCCATACAACAGGAGTGGTATTTGCCCATTTCCTGACGAGAATCCAGTCCAACTTGATGTTTGCAGAAGCACGTTCTGCGTTCAGTATCGGGTTTAATGCAGATGTTGGATATGTTGCGGTAATCTGAGCTCCATTTGAACCAGAATAACCTGTAAATGCGTCTGTGGTTGAGAGGTAGAAGTTGGCACTCCCGTTCCGTATCATATCCTGTATCATCCACGTAGCAGCGGCGTCTCCACCGATTGCTGATGTAGAAGCACCCCCGCTGTATGTCCGATAAATAGACGCCGTTGTCTTGTAGGCGTAACGAGCTGCGACCTGTGTTGAAGTATCACCACCAGCAGTCGCAGAACCACCAAACGTCTCGTTATACGAGGTAGATGCGTCATTCGTGGAATATACACGACCCTGTAACCACCCATCGCCGTAGTTCGTCCAGTTTGTTCCAAGACCTACGATGTAGTGCTGTAAAGCTGTGTCTGCGGCAACAGTAACAGTCCCACCACTCTCTGTTGTTCCCGCATCGTGTGTATCCCATAATGACCCATTTATTGAACCATCATCAAAATCATCGGCAAACTTGAATGTATTAGGCATACTTGATAATGAAGAAAGAGATGCCGAGTTATTGTAATATACAAAGAATCCAGTGACGTTTGGCGACATTCCAAGATTATACAACTTCACATACACATTGATGCGGTTACCTTTCTTTGGTGATTCCATAATCCAGTAAGGAAGCGTGGTGTTTCCGTCAGTATCGGTGAAACGGACGTCAGAATAGTTGAGATATGTCTGGTTATACTGCATGTAGATGTTTCCACCATCATCCGTTCCTGTGACGTTCCAGAGAGAGAGGTTTAACTGGAAATAATCAAGCGTCTTGTCGGTGGAAGCACCACCACGCACATACACCATCTTGCGGTAAGAGTATCCGGGCAGTTCTCCTGCATCCCATACGGTGACGGCGTTTGACAGGTTCACGCTGTCAGTTCCACCAGCGTTTGTAGCTGACATATTGACCCAGAACGTCCCTGTCGTGTTATAGATGTGAAACGGGTTCTGTGAAGTTGACTTATACCCATCACCAAAATCCCATAACCACGAGGTAGGTGTGTTGCTTGATGTATCCTTTAACTGAACGGAAGCGACCTCAAACGTGGCGTTATCTCCGCTCATCTGGAAGTTGGCGTCAGGTGGTGTTCCTGCTCCTGCGGTATAGGTGACGAACAGCTTTGGTTCTTTTCCTCCACCAGCATTGGTTGTTGATAATTGCATGTAGGAGTTCGCACCCCAGAAGTTCTGAATATCCTCTGTTGTCCTGATAAGGAACTTCGTTATTCCATCCGTTGTGCTTGATGTATTGATGTAAGTGAGTTTGCTGTTCCAGACGGTGATATTGAAATATACGCCCGGTGCCATAACGTCAAACACTGGCGAACCACCAACATCGTTATCGGTATATTGTGTTAAACCAAAATCTGCGACAGCTGGTGGATAACGGGGATAACCCGGCATCCCGTAGGTGGCGTTGAAAGCGTTGGTGTTGTTCCCTTCTGACCCATCAGTGATATAGAACTGGATACTTGCCTTTGTCACAGTCGCACCATAGAGGGCGGAAGTGTTGAAATAGACGGGGTCACGCCAGATAATGTAGTTTCCACTCAAAACCTGACCGCAATACATCGTTGAGGCAGATGTATCAAGAGAATCTGCGGAAGCAGATGTCCGTGCCGTAGCGTAAGCTGCGTCCTGACTTTCAAGATAACCATCATTGCTCCACGATATATTGCTGAAACTGTCGTCCGTTACAACGGGATATTTTACCCCGTTAAAGAACTCACGCTGGATATACTTCTCTCCTGTATTCATATTATACGAAAACGCACTACGATTTGTTGTAAAATCCTCAGCTTCAATGTAATACGCCTGTGGAGGAACATCACTGTATGTCACGTAGGGTTGTATCAATACGCTTCCAAATGGTTCACCGTTTATCACGTAAAACTCCTGAACCCTGTCTTCTATCATCCTGATGCGTCTTGTGATGTTGTTTCCATAATCCCATTCAATCGTATTCCGAGAATAGTAATCACTGATAGGGTCAACTGCGAGAAGTCGTGGAAGTCCCTGTATTTCCAGCTCCGTTGTATTGTCAATATAGATATGTGGAGTCCATTCCGACCACGAACCAGTCAAAACTTCACGAACTGACGTCTTTCCAGTCGTGACGTTAATAAGGACGTAATACTTTCCGTTATCCACCCAGTATTGATGTAAATCCGCCTGTCCAAAGGTATATCCCTTCCCTGACGGCATCCAGCGTTCCTGTGAGGATATAACCGCCGTATATTCGCCCGTTTCCTCATTCTGGTAAATCTGTGCGTTTGGATGGGTTGCTGTCCAGTTCTCTTTCAGCACGACCGCAGCGGAAGCTGGTGCTACGAGTAGGAGAAGTGCAACAAACAGGAGGAGGTATTTGCTCAATTCAGTCCCTCCCTCCTTTAACAACACCCCAGAGAATAACTGCACCAAGCACTGCCAGCAGCAGGTAAATATATGACATTGTCTCTGGTGGAATTACTGCTGGAATAAAGATGCATGTGAATAACACTATCAGGAACGGAATACCTATGTCACGTGTTCTCATCCATATTACTGCTACATTTGTTATCCATATTCCAAAGTATAACCAGAGACCTATGGGAACAGGTGTATCCACTTCCGTTCCAACCCACGGTTGGACGAGCATATTGACCCAGTCAAGCATATAGAACGTATTATTTCCACCATTCATCCACAATCTCATGTAAGTCCCGTTTGACACGTTTATGTTATTTGTTATTTCAATCATGTGCGTGCTATACGTCCAGTTAACTGCAGATACACCTAATACGAGCAGGGGGATGAGGAGAATGAGAAATGGAAATATTCGTCTCATTTTCATCACCACATATCCGAGAATGTTCTTCCAAGCACTATCTGAATGATGGCAAGAACCAGCAGCAGGTAATACGGTGCAGACAACATTAATGCTATATCGTAGTCCAGTCCAACATCCTGCAGTATTGCAGGCATAAATACTATGGATTTAATTATCAGCACAAATAACCCGATAACCGTCCCTGCGAGGGTTGACCATAAATTCCAGTCAAGTAAATTGATGGTGCATGTTCCAGTCGTTGAGTCGCAGATGGATGCCAGCGATACTCCCGTTGACCACAGTTCTGAATTTGTATGGAAGTGGGTGGTATAGTTGCCACTTCCCGTAAGGTTATACGCAGAGTCACCAAACTCATCGTTGTTATAACCACTTCCTACAACTGCAGTCCCGTAGAATAACGAGAGCATGATGTTAATGCAGACAATAAAGAATATATATCGTAATATTTGCATTACTTACTACCTCCTTTCCGAGCATAGTTAAGAAACGCCATTACCCACGCAAATGGAATAACCCACGCAGGAATGGGTAGAATCTCAAACATATAGAACCCAGTCGCAACACCGCAGAGAACAAACGCACCTATACCCGCATCACGGACTCCAAACAACCCTGCAACGAACATCAGGAATATACAGGCAAGGATAATACGGAGTTCTTTTGATATTGGCACTTCAATCCTGTAGGATTTGAGGATAATTGGGTCTGCATACTGCATCTTCCCATCACGGTAGAATGCAAACTCTATCTTGTAGGAGTGCGTATGGTCACTTGGGTCAAGGTAGCTGTATTCAACAGAATTATCACCAACATACTCGTGCTGATACTTGATGATACCTTTATCGTCAAGGTCACGGATGGTGATGGTAAGGTTATCTGTCCTTCCTCCATAGTCGTAATACTTCACGTCAATACTGCGTGTTACGTTATTCCACGTTGCATTCCACGACACTTTTCCAGTTGTATCAAATTGGTCAAAGAGGTTAAGCGTGTAATATAACGAACTTGAACTTGCCTGAATTGTTGTATATCCTTCAACATCTCCGTCTGCATCAAACACGATGAACCTGTAGTAATACTGCGGAGTTGCCTGCCAGATGAAATTACCATAGCTGTCGGTCGGTGCGTTCTTCACGAACACGAACACATCTCCTTCAACGTCACCGTTGTAGTAAGACACGTTTGCACCTGCATAGGGAACTCCGTTCTTTGTCACACGCAGAATTGGATAAAACTCTCCCGTTTCTGCTGTTGCCGTCTCACTCGGTTCAGTCTCGTATAACCACAATCCTCCAGTGGTATTACCAAAGGAGAACCAGTCTCCATCAGGAGAGAAGGCAGAAGCAGTTACTGCTCCAAGTGAATCGGATGCCCAGTACTCCTCCCACGTTGATGACCCGTATTTGCTGAACACATAGGCACGCCCATCCGCAGACCCAGAAATTGCCCATTGCCCAGTTTGAGTGGATATTGCAACGGTATTAACCGTGTTTCCAGCGGAGTGCGTGCCAACAATTGTTAATCCCTGACTGTAAACATTAGATACAATACCACGCCCTTCAATGAGATACGATGCAGCATCGGAAATAGATACACCTGTAGGAGTGTCTGCAGTCGTAGCATACGAATTTACTGTTCCAAGCACTCCACCCGCAGGATATATATCATACAAGCGAGATGAAGTTGATACCGCCAACCATGGGTTGTTCCACGGCATATCAACACCTTTTACGTTTCCTGTAAGTGATTCTTGGTCTGTATATTCCAGTTCAGAGTATCCTTCTATCTGACTCCACGAACCTGCGGTTGGTAATGCCGATAATGTCCACGTGGCGTTTATCATCAAGTGGTCAATCAGCGAATATGTCTGTGCATACGTGACGCCCATCGTTGCTTCCCCAGAACCAACCGCCTGTGAATAACTGGTGATGTTAATGGTGAGTGGAGTTGAAGCAGGAACGTTTGATGTTACATTTATCCATGACATTGATGTCGTATGTGAACTATCACAATTTGTCGAGTAAGATTCCTGCTTTATCAATGAACCGTTGATGTAAACATACCAGTAGTTTACTGCAGGACCAATGGCGATTCCGCCCACTCTCCAACAGTATCCATATCCATATTTGCCCCAGTCAAAGCTCAAGTTCCATCCATACGCAGAACCATTTGGATTTGGAGAAAGGGTGAATGTGATGTTACTATCACTCTGGTTCATCCAGCTTGCCGTTCCAGCTGCTCCCGCATACGCATACGCTTTCCTTGAATAACTCCAGTTTGTCTTCCGTGTGCTATCCCACGAACAGTTGTGGAAAATATTAAAAGCACCAGTCGTTGTAGGTGGGTGAGTATTTCCAGTCAAAACTCCGCATCCCCACTCCGCAGACCCAACTTCTGCATCAAAGGAAGCGTTTGCGAGAGTAGAATACGTATTGAAATCAAACCCTCCGTTATAATCAGATGAAGTCAATACAGAGTTGCTTGAATTAGAATATCTCGGTGCAGTATTGTTTCCAAAATACATATAAGTGGTGTATCCCGTAGACTGGTCAAGGTAAGGATATACAATGGAATAGTTCACATGGTCTGACCATTGCTGGCGATACCACTGTTGCACCAGTGTCGTTCCATCCGACTTTGTAAACCTAATATCATCCCAGTCAAGTGCAGACCGAGAATTTCCAATATACACCACACTCCCACTTGATGTCCCTGTAGTGTTGTAAATACTGATATTTACGGGATAATATCTAACCCATCCTGTTGATGGACCTGTAACTGTGAATGATTTTCTGTAAAGATAATCAACATACCAACCTGAAGCTGTATTATTGTCATATACGAACATCTTGACCTTGTTTGCATCTGTTCCAATAGCATCTGTAATACCAAGACCATACGTTCCATCTGGGTCTATTGTTCCAAACGAGAAGTTACCTACAAGTCCTGCAGCATTATAGTCAAACGTGACATTTCCAAGTGTTGCGTTGGTTTTATCACGCAGGTATAATGAAGAATTTGTAACCACAAGTATTCTCGTTCCCGCCTCGGTCAGGTCAACATCTACAGCACGCTCGGCACTCGTGCTTGCATTCAGGTAGTAATATGTAGCAACCACTTCACCAGTTGATGCATTTCCATACGTGATATTACCCGACTCGGAAAGGAACGCATAATACTCACCACCAGCAGATAATACGCTCTTTAAAATGCGTCCCGTTGTATTGGAATACCAGTGAATAGTTCCGCTCCGACTATACATCGTGATATTGCCGTATTCAGTCACCATCACGTATTCACCAGAATTCGTGATATGAATATCGTTAATCTCGTTTGCCCTGTTTAAATTCCACTCAAGCGTGACGGCGGAATCTGCTGATACTGTAGGAATCAGAAAGAGGAATACAAGGAGGATGATGGGGAGCAACCACTTAATACTCATAGGTGTCACCTTCATCAAGAATCGTCAGGAGGACCAGATATACAATCATATATCCTCCAATCCACATATATGGAGCGTAATTTAGGAACATGATAATATTTTCACCAATGCTTGCCCAGTCGTGGTCAAGTCCAGCTGACGCTTCTACGACAAGAGGATATAGTGTTTCTGTGATTACACCATAAAGAGCAATGTATGCTATCTGCGTGATGATGATAATGAATATCAGGTAAGCAAAAGCACGACCCAATTTTACCGCATTCATTTTCAGTCACCCCTTGAGTTTGTTCTCATCCCTTCTATCACATAGTTCAGCAACCACAGGAAGAAGAACACCAGCGGAGAATAGGTGAAGGCATACGTCATCACCTGTCGTGTTGGTTCAGGAACAAAGTTAACAGCGAGTAACTGGTCAAAATATATGGTAGAAATATCGTAAAACGTAGTGTAGCAAATGGCAAAGAGTCCTATTCCGAGGATTGCGGTTATGAAAGCGTAAGCTGCCCTACCCTGCATCTACACCACTCCCTCCTTAACAAAACTACGACGAGACATACTAATTATATCTACCCACAAATATATAAAGATGCTTATCATCAGTGCGAGACTCGCTGGCACGGCGTAAGTTCGTATACTCTCAAATCCGATACCGAGTGATACTAATGACCACACAATTGTTAATCCCAATATATTATACTCACTGTTCATCATAATGCTCCTCTTTCTGACAAAGAAATAACATTAAATACAAATGAAATTTGCGGGGGTTGAAAATGATTCCAGAAATACAATAACGAATCCTTTATTTCTTTTCGTTTTGGAATACCAAAGGTATTCATGAATATTTTAAATTCATCGTTCTTTACCAATTCTGCTGTCGGAATATGAGCAAAATATTTGCCCCATGCATCCAATGTTGATACTACTTCATAGTTCATTTCTTTCTCCTCCGTTTTGTTTTCTTTTGTTCTACATTTCCAACTAATGGTGACTTAAACATCCTACCAAATCCAAATACTGCTGATTCTGGAAGACGGATTGGATGAATAAGTCCAACTTCAGCAATTTTTCTTCCCTTGCGAGTTTTCTTTTTAGGAACAAACTCATCTGGAAGTTCTGGAATTCTTATACGCCTTGGACGTTTAATTAGGTCCGTCTCCGTTATTCTCCGCAGTTGTGTTCTTTGGATTACATCTTGTGCTACATCTTGAACAGGGACTTGCAGCGGATAAAATAATGGAATAGAAATTTCTTTCTGCTTCGTCTTTTGTCCTACCATAATATCTTCTGTATTTATGTTTATTTCAGCGAAAGTCGGCATAACAATCTCTTCCTGTCGTGTTTCTCTCTTAAGTTTTTCTTTAGTTACTTGCTCCATTCTTTGAACTGGTATTGGAGGAACAACATAGTTTTGTCTCCAAATATGTTCTTGTTTTTCTATTTGCTCTATCGGTTGAGATGTTATTATAACAGGAGGAACTACATACATTTGACTTGGTTTTGTTTTTTGCTTTGGTGGTTCAACTTTCATAACTCCTGCTTCTTGGGGTTCTAACAAAGAAACATCATACTTTGGAATTTTCTCTGTTATAACTTCTTGTTCTGCGACAATATTTCTAACATCAAACTCTTTCACTTCTGGTTTCATTTCCATCTTTTGTATCAATATTTGCCCCCCAATCTCAATCTCAACTTCACCAACAGGTTCTGATTTTGGTATTGATGGTTTGAATGGTTTATTCATACGGTTTGATGCAACGAACAATTTCTTTGGTTCTATGGTGGTAAATGATGTCTTTGGTGTTTCTACACCATAATCCCGTGCTTCTACTGACCTATCCAAAACAAGTTCTTTTGGTTCAACATTAGTTGCATCTATTACCTTCGCCAATGTTCTATACGACCGAGGTGCAGTATAGGTTTTTGCAGTTCCTTCCACTTGGACTGGAAGTGCTGCATCATAAAGTGATGGGTCATATAATGGTTCTTGTAATGGTTCTCTGGGATAGTCCCGTGCTTCTACTGACCTATCCAAAACAAGTTCTTTTGGTTCAAAATCAGTTAAATCTTTTACCCTCGGTTCTGTTCTGTAAGAACGAGATACCTTATAAGTTTTTATATTTCCTTCTACTTGAACAGGTAATAGAGATGTATCCCATTTTGGAGATGGTAATTGTAATACTTGTTCTGTCTCATATACACCACCACCAAACCCAACTTCTCGTGGTATTTCATTTGTTACATCAATTGTTCGTATATTTTCAGATGGAATATCCATCTTTTGTATCAATATTTGTCGTCCACCCTCAAGTTCAATTCCTTCAACAGGTTTGGGTTTTGGTATAGAGGTCTTGAATGGTTTATTCAACCTCTGTGACGTTAAGAACCACTTTGGTGTTTCCTTTGGAGTTGGTAGATACGCATCTGTTTCCAGTGCAGTGTCAATAATTATTTCTCTTTCTGGAACTAATCCAGTAACATCCAGTGATTTTATACCACTCTTTCCTGATGATACCGCATAGGTTCTCGCAGTTCCTTCTACTGGAACAGGTAACAGAGACGAATCCCATTTAGGAGATGGTAATTGTAATACTTGTTCTGTCTCATATACACCACCACCAAATCCAACTTCTCGTGGTATTTCATTTGTTACATCAATGTTTCTAAACGGTTTATATCTTGAAATAGTCGTGCCAAGAATAGTCTCTCTTTCTGGAACTACTCCAATAATATCAATTTCTTTTACATTCTGGAATGGTCGTGTTGACGATGATACTTTATATGTTTTTGCAGTTCCTTCTACTGGAACAGGTAGTAGAGACGTATCCCATTTGGGAGATGGTAATTGTAATATTTTATCCGTATAATAACCATCCCAATAAACTCCGCCACTACTATCTCTTTTTGGATATCTTGATATTAGTTCGTCAAGTTCACTGGGTGTAGTTGGTTCTCCCATCTCCTTTAACGTTATTAAATTATCATATTGGTTTGGTTCAATATCTCTAATACGAATACCAGTAGCATACTCTTCTAATGCTCTCGCCCGTCCATAATATCCACGTGCTACTTTTTCTGGTTGTGGTAGTTCAATCAACTCTCCACTTCTTATTCCACGAAGAATCTCATCAAGTGCATTTAACCTACCACGAGAACCACGTGCTATCTTCTCTCCTTTTGGAAGCTCAATAAGTTCTCCACTTCTTGTTCCAGCACGAATTTGCTCAAGTGCGTTTAACCTTCCATAAGAACCACGTGCTATATTCTCTCCCTTTGGAAGTTCAATAAGTTCTCCACTTCTTATTCCAAGACGAATCTCTTCAAGTGCATTTAATCTACCACGAGAACCACGTGCAACCTTTGCTGGTCTTGATAATTCAATAAGTTCATCTGTTCTTATTCCAGCACGAATCTCTTCAAGTGCATTCATTCTCCCATAATATCCACGTGCTATCTTTTCTGGTTTTACTGGTTCAATCAGTTCTCTTGTCCTTATTCCAGCACGAAGTTCATCAAGTGCTTTCATTCTTCCATAGTATCCTTTTACTGGTTTGCGAGTATCTGGAATATATGAATAATAATCTGACCCTCTTGTGGTTGTTTTTGGTGTCTTCTGACTCCACGCTCTATATTCGCTTGGTTTTAAATCTCCAACTAAATCTGCAATTAAACTTGATGGTCCTTTTGCAGGTTTCTGATACGCCAACGCACCTTCTACTTCCGCTACACCTTCTGGAATAACATATTCTGGTTTTGGAGCTCCGACAAGGTCTGGAATAAGGTCTGCTGGTCCTTTTACTCCTTTATTGTATGCTGATGGACCTATATCCAGATAAGCAGCACTCTCTGGAATAACAGGTTCTGGTTTGGGAGCTCCAACAATATCTGGAATAAGGTCTGCTGGTCCTTTTACTCCTTTATTGTATGCTGATGGACCTATATCCAGATAAGCAGCACTCTCTGGAATAACAGGTTCTGGTTTGGGAGCTCCAACAA
>Ga0316630_10000030_pt1 | contig 35134 bp, 48 predicted proteins | sample OWC_May_M1_C1_D6_FD_207658 | JGI IMG/M metagenome (GOLD analysis project Ga0316630, IMG submission 207658) | Wetland soil microbial communities from Old Woman Creek delta, Ohio, United States - OWC_May_M1_C1_D6_A | ecosystem: Environmental > Terrestrial > Soil > Wetlands | place: USA: Ohio...
ATCGCCTTATTTCCTCAGGGATCTTCCATGCATCTAAAACCTTTTTCATCAGGTCGATTTTCTCTTCAACAGTAATCGTGTAGAGATGCCAAAAGAAATTCGCTTCTGGAAGACCCATCGCAGCCGTGATCTCTTTGAAAGTCTTAAACTTCAAACCGAACCGAGCGATGTTTCGAGAAAGAGTGTAATCATCAATGAGATGGTCAGCAGTGATGACCGTATTCAATTCCTCAACAGTCGGATAGATATTCTTAATTGCTTGTTCCGGCGTGAGGTCATCAAGGGGCCGCCATAGATCAACACACCAATCAGAAGCAATCGTCATCCAATTACAAGACCCTATGTTCCTGCCATCTCTCAAAAAATATTCATCGTATCTCCACCGCACATTCGCCATGTCGCTACCGTTATGTGCGACGGTATCTTTTGACAGGTAAGCAGTCCAATCAAGTGTCTCGGGATGAACGATTGCATCTGAATCGATGTATATGTTCCAATCATTTTTCATCTGCTGTGCCAATTCAAAGATTTGAAGCTTTTCGTAAGTAATCGGCCAATCAGGGAACTTGCGTTCCGTGATCACATGAAAATCTGCGCCGATCTTATTTGCCCAAAACATGAGCAAAGGATAAGTGATCGCCGTAATCTGCGGCGAGAAACCATTAACGTTCAAGGTGAACACAGTCTTTTTCATCGATCCCCTTTATGATCTGCGTCTTCTTGACGTATCGTGCGCCTCTTCCTTTGGCTCATGCTTTGGATGTTTCTCTTCCTTTGGCTCATGCTTTGGATGTTTCTCTTCCTTTGGCTTGCTTTCAAACACCGGCGGTTCGCTGGCCTTATCTTCCACCTCAAAGCCTTTCATCGATACTGCTTTTGCCGGGCTTATGTCTTCGCCCTGCGTAATGACCTTTGGCGGAGGCGGAGGCGGTTCTGGCAATCGGGGATCAACCTTGAACCAATTGCCTGTTGCGATTGCCTCTTTTGCATCAATGGCATGGTGATGAAATCCCTTGTTCCCGTTTTTGTCATAAACGACGATCATAGCAAAGATCCTCCTTTTTTAGATTAATATCAGTGAAAGGCGTGTCGCCGTTTTTGCCCTCACCGTCTTTCTTTTTTGTCGTGAATAAAATTGGCGCGCCGGCCAACTTTAATTCTTCCTGCAACTCTGCCATCATCCCTTGTTTCATGGCAATAGGCAGCGTTTCAAGTGTCTGCATCAGGTTGTTTACCGCCCTGTGACCCAATATGATATGGGCGGCAGCTTGATGATAGAGAGCAAACGCAAGACCTTGTGGGCCTTGAGAATAAATGAATCTGTTGTGTCGCTTTCCGGGATCCCTTTGGTGTTGATCGTATAACCTGACAAAGTTAGTCGCGCCCTCTGCCCTGATATCGTCATCTTCAACCGCAATTCCAAACTCTATCACGGCAATTGCGAGATCGAGATCATCGGGAATATCTTTGGTCCCCATCGTCAATATTCGTTTTGCATTCTCGATATCTTTCTTCCCCAGATAGATCCTAAACAAGGTAAAATAGATCGAAGGGTTGAAATTGTTGCCTGTACTTAACAACCCCTCTCGAGACCGCAAATATCTTTCGCCGTATTCAATTGCCTTCGCCGTATCTCGATTGCCCTCGGCGTGAAGCTGGCAAAGATAAAACAAGACATCACGATCCTTTGGATTGTCTTCAAGTTCCTTTGTCAGCAAAGCAAAGGTACGCTTAAACTTCGCTTCCTTTGCCGTATCATCGAGATCATATCCATAGTGATGCATGTAAGCATCACCATGAAGAACGGCCTTTCCATGTATCACTGGTTGATTGTGGACGCGCCGGTTATAGTGGATCTTTCCTTGTCGAAAAAAGCGCGTCGAATTAAACGTCATCACCTCGCGGCCTTTCTGCATATCCTTAACAGACAAGGCACAAGCCGGAAATTGCGGAGGAATCTTTTTCAAATACGCCCGCATATTTTCTGGCCCCTTTGGAAGAATCAACTCTTCATCTGCATCGATGATATAAATCCAATCTCCGGTTGCGTATCCGATAGATTGATTTCGATGTTTTGAAAAATCGTTTTCCCACGGGTGATCAAAAATACGGGCCCCAAAGGCAGCGGCGATTTCTTTCGTCCTGTCCGTGGAGCCCGTATCAACAACAATGATCTCGTCAACGAATGACTTGATCGATTTCAAACACCGCTCAAGGTTTCGCTCCTCGTTTTTCACGATCATACAAGCAGAAACCAATGGTCTTCCCGGATCCATTTGCTTCATCCCCTGTTCCTCCTTCACTGTATTTCATATCCCGGTTCATGCTCGGTTACTTCGTGAGGAAAAGCATACCGAGTGTAGGACCTGTTGCGCCGGTTCCGCCAAACTGAATCCGCAGCCTCAGATAGCGGTAACACGTTCCGCCGAAATCATTGGTCCAAGGCACAATGTAACGGCTGGCAACACTTGCCGTCGCCTGAGACGCGCCGCCATGCCCTGCATCTTTCAACGACTCGGCTGCGAACTTGGTGCCAAGCCGGAAGCGGGCGAGAGTGACATACGCATCGTCAAAAGTCGTTGCGGAATTGGAGCCGCGGAGGGAGAAATCGGCAACCGATCCAGACGCCACTGTTGCCCAATTGGTTGCGGCGGTTGTGACATCAATAATCAGTTTCCCTTCGGTGTATCCATCTCCGCCGAGATCGATGGTCTTAGGCGTCGCCGCATCATAGGTTGCATACGACGCTGTGGACAGCACCGCTGCAGCCCGCAAGATCAGGTTTTCATCAACAATAAACTTTCTGTTATCCTTCATGGACTTTACCTCCTTATTTAATTTAAAATGGTCAAACGTCAACCATGTTTACGCGGTTGCGGTTGCGTTCTGTATGTACCGCAGCCTTGCTGATGCTCTCGGGCGAAGGATCGCCAGAGTGATGTACCATTCAACGCGAGTCCGGTAAACAGGTTTTGACTCCTGCTCACCAAGATCCCGGACCTGCATTTCCTGATTCTGCAGACCCATCACGCCGTTCTCGGCAAAGCTCACACAGTAGATCGAAGTCGTAACCGAACTACCGGAGGCGGCGGCCTCGGTGAAAGGAAGAATGTCAGTGTTTGTGTTGTCTTTGTCGGCGATCAGGATGGGAAGATCGTTGTACTTGGTTACGCGCCGGCCGAAGGCGTCGAGGTCATAGGTAATATACCCGCCGACCGTCGAAGTTCTCGCGGCCTGTGACAACTTCCGCCGCATCGCCTTATTCATGATCAGGTTCGTCGGATCCTCAACCGCGTCAATCAGCTCGTCGAGCTTCGTCAACGACAGGGCAGCGCCGGAAGCAGCGGTGCTGTTGGCAATCAACTGATCGCCAGTACACCTGACCTGCAGACCGTCAAACCCTTTGGGGGTTGTGGTAACATCGCCCTTCAAGACCTCTTTGGTTAAGCTGAGGGACAAGGCCTTTATCTTCATGCCCTCCTGTGACGCCCTCTGTCCTGCACCGCCGGTATCCACGAGGAATTTGTCAACATCGATATCGCCACCGGCGATTGCCAATGCCTCCGTGATGTTTTCAACCTCGCCCGTTCCCTCGGTGTATCCTTCGTTGACACCCCTGAAGCCGATGTTTGGCAGCGTCTTCTCACGGTTGAACGCGAGAGCATTGCCGGCAATGTCTTCAAAAGGCATCGTCATCAAGATATCGGAACTCTTGGCGTACAATTCCATGACCGTCGCCTTGAGAACCTCATCTCTTCCCAACGCAAGCTTTGCAGACTCAATAAGTGTTAATGCCATTGGTTTTACCTCCTTCGTTTTGTGGTTTCACGCATATAAAAAAATCCCGGCAAGATAAACCTTGCGGGAAAGGTTTGATCCCACCGGGATTCGATACCTGCTACCAGCAGTTATCTATTTGTAAAACGCCGTTTGAAAATTGGCGTTATTTACTTCTGTCCGCCGCTACCTCCGTGGATGTACTTCAATCTTTCTTGGGGAGGCATCTTCGCTAGATCAGGCTTGCCACCGGCAAACCCACCTGCCCCTTTATCTGCTCCGCCACCTGCTCCGCCACCGGCGGAAGCTTCAAACAGAAAAGGTGCCGTTGTCAACAACGCTTGTGCCCATTCCTCAAACGTTAGCGGCGCCTTGCCATCTTTACCATACAACAGTCGATCACCTTCCTTCGGTACTGGTTTGCCGTCTTCAAGTTTCCATGTTTTACGGCCCCGGGCGAGTATGTCTTCCATCGCACTCTTTCGCACGACGCCCGCGGCAGTAACGGCCTTCGTGATCTCGCCATCGATCAAGACTTCCGACAAACGTTGCGTTGTGGACTGAAGGCCTTTGTCTTTCTCTTCCAAGGCTGTTTTCATTTGGGCGATCTGCGCCTCAAAATCAGCCTTCATCCTTTCGACCTTTTGTGCAACGAGTTCATCGATCTTGCCGGCTTCGATCATCTTCTTGTCATCAATCTGCTGAAGCCGTTTCTTCATGTCTTCGATCTTGTCGAGATCAATACCGGCAAACTGTTTCTTGATTGCTTCTAACTCTTTTTGCAGTTTAATGTTGTTGTCGCGAAATTCCGCGATCTTCTTTTTGCCGTCTTCATCTTCCTCGGCCTGTAAATGAAACTTACCGTCGCCACCTTGCTTGTATAAGGCCTTCATTTCTTCCGATAGGCCTTCAAGCGAGTCAAGCACTAACTTTAACGGCATAAGCTCACCTCCCGGATTTGAATATCCCCTGTTTTGTGTTGCGAAAATAGAATCGTTTGAAATGCTGACATGATGTAGAATACATAAAATCGAAGGGACGAGTCAAGAAAAAAATTTTGAAGTGAATTACGAGGTCTTTTTGATAAACTCCCTTTGCTTCTTTTCAATCTCTGACATCTTCACTGCAAGCTCTTCAAAATCGATATCACCTTCAAGCGGGATCGGGCGATCAAGAAACAAAATATCGGGATTGAATTTTCCCATAATTGCGGCGAAGAGTTCGTAATCAGCATAATTAGCAACAGGAAGTTCCCGCAGCCATTCGATCTTATTGTCATCTGTGACAATCGCCTCTTTGTATTTATCGTCAATTTGAAACCAAGCGATAAACGTATGAATGTCACCGCGCTCCAACGATATCAAGGTAAGGGCCATTCTTCAGCCTCCGCATAAACAATATCGTTGCTCTGATCAGGCAACGGAGTTAAATGCAAATTGTCCCCTTCAGTGATCTCAGACGGGATCCCTTCGGGAAAAGCTTGACAAACAGAACGTTCGTTCTCTTCATCTTCCCCATCTGATTTAACACCAATCCAATATTTGCAATGCCTTGTCCAACAATTTGGTTCTGCTAACATATTACACCTCTTGATATTGTATATTATATCCTATCTTTTTGTTCATCGTTATTTTACTCTTTTTGAAATAAAATCTTTAACTTTCTTAGGTAACTTCTTACGAGCATCAGAAAAATAAAGGGAGAATGATTCTGCAAAAGCTTCACTTGGCTTATCTGCGGCATGAGCAGAAACTTCCTTTTTGAAATTAACTGATTTGAAAATCGAACCCCACTCTTTTTCAAATTGTGGAGTCTTGATAACAGCATAAACATGATGCCCCAACTCATGTTTAAAAACCATCTCAATATCTCTACCTGCAACCGACCAACTTCCGGGGACAAACTCCCACTTTGTCCCAAGCCCAGGTGCAGTAATTTTACCCGCCAATTTAATCTCTCCCATTGTTTCAATATCAAAATTCTTAGTAAACGTTGGCGCTGCCACATATGAACCAGTCACTCCTCTAGCACCTGCAACCTTAACATCTGAAACAATTTCAATTTTTTTCAATGGTATTTTTTCGATAATCTTTTTAATTGACTTGAACGTTGTCTCTTTTTCGATATCTATCAATACAGACTCCACTTTTTTAGCAAGCTTCACCGCAATATCCTCTCCACCCATTGCCCCTGCCCCTGATATCTTAACTGGCGCGCCGGCCAATATAGACATTCTTCTCGCTGCCTTATCCAACACTATCGATTCATCAACCATAACGGACGTGATCGGTCTTGTTTCTGCTGCTGCTGCCCGAATTGTTGTTTCTGCTGCCCGTCTTGTTATTTCTGCTGCCCGTCTTGCAATTTCTCTCTCGTACTGTTTGAATGACTCCCTGATAAAATCGACAACCTCGGCCGGCAGTTTATCTCTGTACTTTGAAAAATAAAGTGAGAAACATTCTGCCCATGCTTCTCGGGATTTCTCAGCCGCATATTCTGTTACTTCTTTTTTCCAATCATACTTTGCAAAGATCGTTTTCCATTTTTCCGTGAATCCCGTTTTAGGAATATGATCGGTCTCCCTAAAAACATGATATACATAATGCCCTAACTCATGACGCATTGTTCCCCATGCATCACCTGCGCTTGTTGACCATCTTCCCGGGACAAACTCCCATTCCCATTCACTTCCCCGCTCGATCAATTTCCTGCCTAGATACTCAGACGAAAATTCCAGCTTGCCTACTTTACCCCCCTCTTTCAAATATGTATATCGGCCAAGTGCAGTGCCGGTTGCGCTTTTCATATCTGTTCTGATATCAATCTCTTTCAAAGGCGACCGTTTCAATATTTTTGAAAGTGGTTCGTAAAATGGTTCTGTATGAATGGTTTCAAAACCTTTGCCAATTTTATCTGTAACCGCCAATACCTTTTCGAGCGGAACACTTGTCGATACTTTTACTTCTGCCCCGTCGGTTATATCAGCCAAACGATACTTTGCCTCTGTCCTTGTTGTTGGCTCAGTCCATCTGTAAACCTTATCAGGCTTTGGTTCCGGTGCAGGAGGCGGTTCTGGTACAGGAGGCGGAGTTGGCTTTATCGTGGGCGGTGCGACAGTAGGTTTGACAACCTTCTCGGCAGGCTTTGCAGATTCTGCCACTCTAGTTTGGATCTCGCCATTTTTCAACCTTCTAATAAATTCATCTCGGCCAATTATTTCTACACCTTGCTTTTTAGCAAAGTCTCTCGCAAATTCGGGGATGGTATTGCCGGGACGCCATACCAAAAACTGAGCATCACGATCAAGCCGCAATTCTCCATATATCTGCGCCTCAAAATAACTGTAACTGTCAAATCCTACCTGCTGTAATGTCTTTTCCCCGCTAAGGATTTGTTTCAAGGCCTCCTTTTTTCTTCCTTGTGACATATGAGAAATCAAAGGCCCGTTGTTTAATGCCGTGCCGTGCATGGTCTCAACTTCTGATCCGTGTATACCTGATGAATTGCCAACTGTAAATGTCGCCCGTGGTTTCACATAAGGTTTAAAAACACAGGTCAGATCACCATACTGAGATGCGGAATCAATGTTCTCGGTATCCAACACAAAACCATAATACGGCCTTCTTTTCGCAGCCGCTACTTGCTCTGCAGTTTCAAAATAAGCATTTGAGTGCATCCTTACATAAGCAGGATCGGTCTGCAAAATTCCTCTTGATAACGTCTTTTCCCAATGGTCTCTGCTACTCCCTTTATATGGCCCTAGATAACCTTGAGAAGATGCGTCTCGGCCCCTGACAAATTGGTTTTTCAATAGAGGCTCGCTCATTAAGTTTTTGTATAGTGTTGATGTTGGGCCTCTTTGAAGCGGGATATTGGTGCAAAAGATCATCTGCTCTTCAAGCTTTTTGGAAACCTCCATCAATTGACTTTGCGTGAGGCCTGTCTTGGTCATCAACTCAGTTAATCGCTTTCCAACAGACCCTCTTTCGTGGGCGACATTAAGAGTCTTGATTTGAATCTCGTGTAAAGCTTCCAATGCCGGTGCGGGTAGTGGAGGCGGTATTGGTCTATCTAATGCTTCAAAATATTCTTTAGTATAATTTCTTCTCTTGATCAGTTTATCGGCAAGCTGTTTTTTAGCAGCCGTATCTCCGGGCGCGTAATCATCAACGATCTTTCTTATCTGATCATCACGCATGCCGATAACTTTTTTAGCACCTGCACGCAATTCTTCCTTGGTCATATGTTTGAAAACGTTATAGGCTTGGATGTTTTTACTTGAATCTCTTAGTGTCTCAAGTTCACCAACTGTTTCACCAAATGCACTTCCCTTCAAACCACCTTTGGCACGATAAAGAAGCGCGCCGCCAACATCGCAACGAACTGCCCGCACACCGTCTTTAACCAAGAGGTTATCATAAGCCCCTCCTACAACATCCCAGTTTGCAAGCCAAGCATCAACCGCGTATGCATCACCAATGCCGGCTCTGATCGTGCCGCTTGTAATCTTTGCCTGACTCTTCTCAACGTTGTCGATGATCCGCGATCCAAGACCTCTAACTTGCTTGCCATCAACAACACCTTCAACATACGCAAGCTCCGGTACTTCAACGCCTGCAGCTTGATACAGCTTTGATGCCAAAATTTCATTTGCTATACGGCCTTCGTCATCGGGGAATTTGAAATACCATCGATCTGATGGATTGTTGACATGATAAAAGTAACCACCCTTGTTGCTTCCTTCCTGTGGCGCATATTGAGTATACTCAGTTAAATCAAGATGGGGAGCAGGAGGAGGCAAACCCGCTCCTGATGGGCCGGCGGAAGCAACACCTTTGGGAGCAGTCGGCGTAATCACCTTTGGCGGTACTGGCGGCGGAGTCCCGATCCCGCCATAATATTTATCAAGGAAAACTTTGGGAGGCATCACACCTTTGCCCATCCACATATCCAAAATTCTCTTGTGTTCGGCTGGCGCGAGGCTATCCCATAAGGTCATAATCTTAGTTGACCCCGCGGGGATCTTACCTGTGGCAACGCTTTTTCGTAAAGAAGAATAGATCAGCCTGATATCCATCTCGCCCAAATCTTTGATTGTCTTTGACCCAGACGGAACGGAAGTCGGCGCAATCGGCTCATCGATCCACGATTTAAATTCATCCATCAAACCGCGAAGCTTTGTAATACGGTCTCTGATCGGCAAGGTGGATTCAACCTTGTCAAAATAAAGCGTTGAAACTTTGGGGTGTGCGATCAATTCTTCAAGCTCTGTAATTGCGGTATCAATCATGCTTGCTCTGATTCTGTAAATGTCGGCCTGCTTCAAAATATTCATCAACGGAAAATCAGGAAATTCTTTTGTGATCTCGTTTGATATCTCCACAAAACGAGATTCACTGTATAAGCCTTTTACCCCTGCTATGTAATCGGTCGCCGCATCAACCATTGATTTGGCAACCTTAGTGATCTCTTGGTTTAATTCATACGCCGTCTTAAAAGTTCTTTCAAGCTTCAATCTCCGCATGACTTCTTTATAAACGCTCTCAGGCCCCGCGGATTCTAAAATCTTTAATGACTCTGCCGCATCGGTCTCCATTACCAATGCCTTGCTTCTAATTTCTCTCATCGCAAGATAGGGATCTGTCCGCGTAACTAATATCCCCTCTCTAATAAGTTCCCTGTGGGCCGAAGACAACAATACATCATCTGCAATCTTCGCCAGTTCTTCTGTTGCTTTTGACCGCATTTGAGAAGCTAATAATTTCACACCGAGATAATCATTATACGCATCGCCAGTAGACCGGAACATTTTCACCGCTTCATATTCTACAGTCCCTTCGGCCCCCGCCCACATTTCAAGCTTGCCTCTTGCCTGTTGCTCGGCTGCTGACTTGACGGCCTTATATCTTTCGGCCCACGGTACGGTCTCCGCAAAATCAGGCATCACAACGCCCAACTCTTTTGCCGGCCCCTCCATAAACAACAATGTCTTGGTTTTGAAAACAGCATCATCTGCCGCCTTCTCTGTGGCAGCTTTAATCTTAGGATAATATTTTTCGAGGAAGCCTTCGGGGATCTTCAAGCCTTTGCCGATCCACATATCCAACACTCTTTTTTTCTCGGGATCATCAAGGCTTTCCCATAATTTGATGATCTTGGTTTCTGACCCCGGGACCTTACCTGCAGCAAGGCTTTTACGCAAGGCTGAATAGATCAGCCTGATATCCATCTCTCCCAATTCCTTCACGATCAATTCATCAGTCTCGAGAAGGCCAAGTGCTTCACGTAATTCTTTCAGTGTATACTGCCGGCCTGTTTGGTGGATAAGATCGACCATACTCAAATCATGCTCTTTCCACAACTTCCACCGCGCCTCACCCAAAACAGATTTTTGCACGGCTTCAGTTTGTGTCTTCAGCCAATCGTTGTAATCCATCTTGTCTTTGACAGGCCCGCCCATTGACGCCCGCAAGCTTGACGGAATAAGATCCAAGGCCTTGCGTTGTTTGGCCGATAGGCCTGAATCATCTGCCATCAATTCACGATAGCTCTTAGTCAAAGGAATAAGGGTTGTCCTGCAGTTCCAATGGAACGGTGGACCACCTGCGGGATATGGAAATTGATGACCGACAGGATTGAAATTCAGATCGTATGTTTTTAGATCAAGTGCCCTGCATAATGGCGTTGTGCGAGTGTCAAGTGTTGCAATGATCTGATAGCCTTTGATGACATCTTGATTCTGATCATAGATTTCTCTTCTCGCAGATTGTGCAACCTGATGGACGGATGTTCTTACAAGAGCAGCCGCCTCACGTTTTGAAATAGACATCACTCCCGGGGTTGTCGCAGTGCCACGAAGACGGGAGATCATCTCTCCAATCGATTCCCCTTTGACCATGCCCAATTCGACTTGCTGGGCGACCTGATTCATTTTGCCAATCAACCGTTTCTTGGTGTTTTCATTTTGCGTATCCCACCATGCACCAATGATATGCCCTTCAATGCCGGCCTTGCTTACAACAGCATTGAGAAGTTCCGGTGTGAGTGTCACATCAAAAATGTTTGCGCCAAGAATACGATTGAATGTACGAGGTGTTGAAGTCAACATCGCACCTGCAACACCTTTCAAATCTTCTGTCGTTGTGCCTTTGATTTCGCCGTATGTCGAATCAAGGATTTCGCTGATCCGGTTGTTTAATTTCTCAAGTCGTTCTTGCCGCCATTTGGTTAGGGTCGGGCCCATCGGATCAGTCCCGGCAATCTCTTTCACAATTTCAGATTGGGCCTTATTGAGAAGCCCGACAACCTTCTCTTTAACCCCCTCACCAAACCGCTCGAGGTCAATGTGGTTTTTGATTATTGAATCAGATATCGCCCTTGAAACTTCGTCGCCCATTCTTCACCTTATCGGGCGCGTCTGTTATTTTGCGGGAAAACATTACCTTCTTCGTCGCCGGGACCCCCGGGCGGAGTAGGAGGCGGTGCCTCAGATTGAATCAACTGTTTCTCTTTATCGATGGTACGATCAGGAGGAAGTATCTCTCCAACCTGCAGATTATAAAGGAATGTGTCTTGTGAAATCTGACCTGCCTGCACAGCCTGCAATAAAGCAGTGATATCTTGGAAGCCGAGGCGTTCCGATACGAAATCACGGTTCATCGAAATCCTTGCCTTGCCTGTTGACGCCATCCATTCAATTACGATATCAATTGCCCTTTGTATTCCCCTTTCAACAGCCGAAACAATGCTTGATAACGTTGCAGTATCACCAGAAGCACGAAGCTTGATTGTCTCCGCCGCCTCGCCGACTTTCTTTTGCTCTTCCAATAGCCGTGCACCAATAACGGCCATAAGCGTTTCGACCTTATTCAAGGCCTTCTCAATCGCACCGATCCCTTGACCAGTAAATTCAAGATAACCACATCGGGCCTGCGGCTCTTCAGTCACCCAAGCCTTCTGTGCGCCGATATACAATTCGGCCTTTGTTGTAAAGCCTGCGGCCCACGGAGTCGGCATCGCACAGTAATGAAGCCCGTGATAGTAATCAACCGACAACTGCCAATGCTTCACATTCAAATCTGCAAGGTCACTTGATGGAGGTTTGGTCGGAATGGGGCTGTTGCTTGTTGAATTGATAAAAATAAAAGGGATCTCCGTCAACGGCATTCCCCGCACCATTGGTGTGATCTCTTCGCCATCTTTCACCCATTCTTCCTTTGTCGCCGCTAGCTTCTTTACCTTCTTCCAAAGCTGCTGTTTGTATTTATTACCGTCCCCAGCATCGAGATAAAGACATCTGATCAGATCCTCTTTCTCTGTTTCAAATTCATCATCTGGTTTTGGTGTAAACCGAGCTTCGGCAAGGGTGATCATGATCAAGGTATCTTCGCCGTTAATCTTCGCCGTTCTAAAGTTGTAGATATCAAAACAGGAATAAAAAGCAATGTAAGGATCGGTTATCGCAGTGTTCCCTTTGTTCGGCATGTCAACCAATAGCCCGCAATAACCAAACCCCATGACTTCTTCGACCGTTTTCCTGATCAGTTCTTCGATCGGATCGTCATCGATTGTAATCATGGCAAGTTTATCAAGAATGAGCTTGTCCGCTTCGATCTTTGGCTCTTTCCGTATGATCGCCCCTGTCAAGCCTTGTATGGTACGATGCGTGGCATTGAAAAACGATCCACGCTGTAGATATGCTAGGTATTCTGCTTGTGTTTGGCCCGATAGCTTTGGAAGGTACTGCACACCGGCAAGCTTGATCGCAAGCTCACCCTCTAAAACAGTCTTGATCTTTTCCCACTCAGGGAAATACCTTTTGTAATATTCACTTTTGCTATTTGCAGGCATATGACCCCTCCTGTTCGTGTTTCATATCAACGAGCCCATCATGATAACTATAAATCGGAGCCCACCCAAAATGTTGTCTCGCTTTATCAATCCTAAAGATACAGGAATGTTTTCGTACTTCTGGTATCTCCTTACGATAGACAAACTTTGAGGGATTGTCAAGAGGAGAAAATACTTTCACGATTTCTCGAGCTTCATCTTCGATCGTCATTCCCTTTCCTGATCCGATATTGTAAAGGCCTGAAGGAGCTTTAACCATTGCAAGCCTGACCGCTCGCGCAACATCTTTAACATAAATGAGATCGCGTTGCGTCTTCAATGCTCCCCATAATTCAATCGGCTCGCTGTTTCTAGCCTTTGCGATAAACTGATGAAAGACAGAGTTGTATTTTGTATCTTTGCTTCCGTATCCCCTTACATTAGCAATGCGAAGGATCGTAGCGTTGACAACACCATCTCTGGCATATGACCTGATCATCTCGGCCGCAGCGATCTTTGATGCAATAAACGGAACACTGTTTTCGCCATCTTTATAAGAACTGGTTTTGAAGATGCGTTCGCTCGATTCATCAAGATACAATTCGTCAATCGCATTGGTATCTGAATGGGTCATCAAAAAAATCATCTTAGCGCCGGCCTCGCGGCAATATTCCAAAACGTTAAACGTGCCAACGGCATTGACTTCAAAATACACCTTGGCACTTAATCCGTCAATCATCAATGCAGCCGCACAATGTATCACCGCTTCGACATTGCGCAACGGCAGAATACCAAACGACTTGCTATTTGAAATATCAAAAGCAGCTTGATGCACCCGCCCTGTATTCATCCAGTTTTTCATACCCACAGTCCTGCCAATCCGCACGATCTCGTAGCGATGGGCAAGCAAATCTTTGCAAACGTACTGACCTATAAAACCATCCGCGCCTGTGATAAGAATCATATCAACCTTCCTTTTCTGTTTTCAGATTCAAATAAATTTGATGACTATCCAAAGGAAAACCAGCATCCCGATTTTTCTTTACCATCTCAATCCAATCTTCTGCCGTACACAAACGATTAAATCCTTCAATCCATTGACACCACTTGAGCCAAAACAAAGGAGCATAGAGATACGATATTTTATCAGGGATAAACAACTCACTTCTAATCTTCTTTACCAAATCAAAATCAATATTACTGCCATCAAAAAACCACAAGGCATATTCATCCGTGTGACCTGATACAAAAGCAGCCCCTTCAGCCCCAAAAAGAAAATAGGCCAATCTACCACCCGCATAATAATGCCCGTCTTTGCCACCTTCTTTCAAATAATCTTTTCCTATAATGCCAATGTCATGAATTAAAATACAGATCATCTGCTTAACGCTAGGAAGTTTTTTGTAATACGCAACCCAAGCAATTAAGACAAAAAGAGGATGAAGAAAAAATTGATGACAACCGATCAAAAAACTTTTCGTCCCAGAGGTCATCCTAACCCTCCCTTTTCAAAAACAGAATGTCGGAACCTTGACAAGAAATAGTCTGCGAATAGGGTGCGATGAAAAAGTATTTGTAATCGTCATTCAAAGCTTTCTGTGAAACAGGGAAATCAAACGACTGTTCTTCGATCTTCGTGTAATACTTGTAAACCTGTTCTTCGGCTGCAAACCGTTTTTTGAAATGATAAACGCTTTCCATTGTCGCCCTGTTTGTGCCACCCCAGTTCCAATACATGATCCCCATTTCTTGTAGGATCAACATTGATTCATAGATCAAGAGATTCATCGGCGCGACATTGCGATAGGCATGATCAACGACAGGCATAAAATATTCAAACGTCTCACCGTAAATAAAACCGATCAGGCCAGCAACAATTCCCTTCTCATACCATGCAACCGCAATAAATGTTTCCGGCTCCAATCGACAATCCCTGACCCAATCAAAAAACATTGGCGGTTTGACAGGCGCGCCAATCGCAGTCATATTTATTACGTGCAGCCTTTCGATAATTTTCAAAGAAGATAAATCTCTGACTCTCTTAACCTTTACTCCAACCCGATATGCTTTGCGAATAAGATTTTTTGTCTTGCCGTGAAACGAAAAGATCAGGTCAGTCTCTGTCGTTTTCAACTTAGTCCGCATTGCTACTCTCGATTGATCGATATATGACCACTGACCATTCTCATATAAAACAGGATCTTCAAACGGCCTCTGTATAATTGTCGAAGAGAAAAATTTTCTCGAGACGCCTTGAAATGCATCAATCAGATATTTTGCAACCTCAGCTTGCGGATAATCAGGATCGATAATCATCCCGGGGTTTGACCCAAAGAACGGCAGGGAATTTACAACCGTCCCGTGCTGGCCGTTCTTCATAACAAATGGTATTGCACCTATCATCTTGGATTGAGAAAGATCGTCATAAAGACAAACCGACCACGCCTTGCCACCTGTAACCTTTTCTAAGAAACGGAGATATTTCGGCGTAGCATAAAACAAAGCCTTTGATCTTTGTAACAAATCACGATACGCCATTGTGAATTGAGCTTCATTGGACAATTCACTGATCCATTTAGACATGGTTTTTGTTTCTATCATTGTTTGTCTTCACGTCCTTTCGTGATATACCAGTTCACCGTCTTCCACAAACCAACATCAAACGGGACACTTGGTTTGAATCCAATCAATTCTTCAAGCCTATATGCACAACCAATATGCCGCATCACATCTCCCGGCCTAGCGGGTTCCTTTTGCGTCGAAAGAACTTCGGCTTTTGTGATCTCATAATATGCCCACACGATCATGCCGATAATTTCATTGACGCTCGTTTCAACACCGGAGGCGACATTAAATATATCGCCTCTGATATCTGTTTTGCCATACTGACATAACCGCACAGCCGCATCAACCACATCAGAGACATAAGTATAATCTCTGGTCTGATAACCTCCGCCAAAAACGACAGGAGGCTTGCCGGCCATGAGACGTTTGATCGTTGCGGGGATCACACCCGCATATGTACTGTCATTCTGTCCCGGCCCGTATGTATTGAACGGCCTGAGAATACGGGCATCAACACCAAACACTTTGCAATACGACTGGATCAGGTAATCACAAGCAATCTTGGAAGCAGCATACGGAGTCGAAGGCTCGCACGGATGATCTTCAGACATCGGTGAATACTTGGCCGACCCATAAACCTCCGACGAAGAAAAATGGATCAACCTTCTATACATCCCTTTCCGCAAGTTTTCGATAAGTATTTGCACAATCTGCACATTGTCTTGAAAATTCTCATACGGAAAACGAAGAGAATGCGGCAACGAATTAACAGCAAGGTTGAAGACAATATCGACAGGTTCAAATTCAAGTAACACCGCACCGATAACATGCTGCACAGGGAATCGATAAAAGATAACGTTTGACTTGTAGCGTTCTTGAGGTTTGTTTTGCCATTCGTGAACGCACTTGTCAACAACGATAATCTTCTTCGGTTCTTCTTCTAACAACCGTTCCACAAGATGCATTCCGATAAAGCCTTTGCCGCCCGCAACAATAATTGTTTTCCCTTTCAGATCCATCAATCACCTTCCCTTTTCAATTGCTTTGCATGCTCCGTCAATGTTGTAAAGATCATAGGCATACAGACAACGATGATTCACGCCGCAATCGTCACAAGTAAAATCGGGATCGGCCATGATCCTCTTCACCTTGATCATGGCCTTTTCCTTGAGCATAAATATTTCATCTTCAGTGCGCTCTCTCTTGATATGTCGCAGTGCCATTGATAATCCGTTCAGTGCATCGTTGACGTTGAAATAAAAACTCCCCTCCCGCGTCTTTCCGCATCTTCGTAATATGGCCTGTCTTCGGGATTTTCGGCCAGCATTTCCAAGGTGATCATTTCAGTGTACTCGACCACCTCGCCGTTCTCCAACATCCCAAACGTTTGATGCCTGCCCTTGTCTCTAAGTTCTTCCCATTGTGTCTTGGAAAACCAAAGGTCGCCGACTAACTCCGGCGTTTCAAAAGCTTTTCGCACGTAGACTCTTTTTGGATCTTCTCCCATATCAAGTCACCTCCCTTTGAGATTCTTGTAAAACCAACATTGGGATACATCGGCAACGCAATCGCCCGTTCAAATATATCATCGGCAACGGGATACGGCATTCTCACCTGTTTGAATATTGGTTCCCGATGCAGCGCATATGTCCCGATGTTAGTCTGTATGTTTAGATCATAAAACTCATTGATGATCCAGTTCCTCAATTCCTTATACTCCGGTTTGACCAATGCAACGTAACTTTGAAAGACGTGCTCACAATCAGGATCGCAATAAGGCGGTGTTAAAAACGGAAGATGCTTTTTGATGACCTCTTCATAACGTATCGCCGCATTCTGTTTGTTGGCGATGATAAAACGGATCTTTCTCATTTGAGCAACTCCGACCGCTGCCAGAATATCGCTCATTTTGTAATTGTACCCGACCCGATCGAAAGACGGCAGTGAATGAAATGATTGATCACGGGCCCACGACGAGACCACACCAAACTCAGACAACTTTCTGACTTGTGATGCTATATGCTTGTCATCTGTGACAACAATACCGCCCTCCCCTGTCGTGATCCCTTTCCTCGCATGTAACGAAAAGCAGCCGACATCGCCCAGCGTACCGGCAAAACGGCCTTTGTACTTTGCGCCTAATGCACAGGCTGCGTCTTCTATGACCTTTGCATTATATCTGCGTGCGATCTTCATCACCTGATCCATATTCGCACATTGACCAAACGTATGAACGACAATGACCGCCTTCGCATGATATAGTCTCAGACAATCATCAAGAGAAAGCGGATCAATGTTATATGTCCCGGGATCGATATCGCAAAGGATAGGCTGCGCGCCGCAATACCTCACGGCAAAAGCTGTTGCAGGGAAAGTATAGTCTGCAACAATCACATTATCGCCCCAACTGATATCAAGAGCCAACAAGGCAAGATGTAAAGCCGAGGTGCAGTTTGTAACCGCTACCGCGTGATTCACATCAAGATATTCTTCAATCACATCTTCAAACTCTGCTGCCTTTGGCCCTTTTGAAACCCAACCAGACTCGAGAACCTCAACAATTTCTTCAATCTCGTCAATCCCCAGCATCGGCTTGCATAGCGGTATCAGAGAATTTTCTCGTTCCCGCTTTTTTTCGTATTGTGATTGATCATGTTTCAGACCTCTCTTTTTTCGTGATAATGTTCCCATTCATGGCTCCCTCAAACAGGATTAAGAGTCGGGTAATATGGACACGTACCTTCGCACGTATACTCGCACGTTCTGATGACCTGATTGAATTTGCACAGATCAAGAATTGCCATCGGGCTTGACCCCTTCGGTCGAGCCGGATGACCATAAGCAAGGCAATCGACATGGTTGTTGATCGACTTAGTGACAACCGCGCCGGCCCCGATCATCATGCCGTTCCCGATCACAACCCCGGGGCATATGGTGCAATTTGCACCGATAGATGCGCCTTGCTTGACTACCGTATGTCCCCAATGTTTACCAAACGAAGGCGGATAGTAATCATTGCAAAAGACAACCGCAGGGCCGATAAAGACATTATCTTCGATTGTCACTCCCTCCGGTATAAATGAATGGGCCCCGATCCGACAACCATCGCCGATGACAACCCCCTTGCCGATCTCGACAAAGGCTCCGATGTTACAATTCTTTCCAATTTTGCAACCATACAGGTTGACTAAATCGGGATGGTGGATCTTGGTCCCCTCGCCGATCTCGACATCTGCCGCTATTGCCATAAAGCCTCCTTTTAAGCCTATCTTTTTAAAGCCTCAAGCCAACTGTAAAGGCCTTACCGCAAACATGGCCTATATCGCAGCCTAGCGCAGCCTTGAAGGTGTTTAGGGCTGGGGTCTTGGGTCATTTCCCGGCCCGACAACCGATATACTGGACCCGGCAAAATACCTGATCTTGGCATCAATCGCCTTGGTCAGTTTATCCATAATCCGCTGACCTTTTTTACCAGTATTACGCCGTGCCAGCTTCTCGAGCCGTTGCCGCAAAAGGTTGTTGTTTTTGGCCGCGGGCATACCGCTTTTGTAATTCTCGATGACCCGCTCGGCGATCATTGTTGCTTGTCGTTCAACGAATCGGTCTTCACTGGCGTAACGGACCTTATCAATTTCCTCTTCAACACGGGTTTGGTAGAACCGGCTTCCTTCCATTTTCTTATCTCCTGATAAGTATTTAAACCGTCTGAAACGGTCGCATCACCGCAAGCTATCTTCTCCCGTTTGATCATTTGCGAACCTCCCTGTTTGCAAGCTCGTGAACGAAAGCATCAAGCTCGATATCATAAGTCGTATTCTCTTTGCGGTCGGTCTCGTCCACCATAATCTTCTTGTCTTTGACAAGATATGACAAGATTTCCTGTTCCGTTGTTAACAGCTCACCGTAGGCACTATAATGCTTGACGTTATTCTTCAATGCCGCCCTGATCGAGGCGACCATGCAAATCGCAAGCTTCTCTTCCTCTGACAAGATATGGTTTGAAAGAATTTCCTGTTGCGTCACAACAATCTCGTGTTCTCCATAATCCTGTCTTGCGCCTTCTTTTTGAGGAAATATAAGAACCTTTTTTGCCGATCCGTTATTCTCTCCCATACAATCCTCCCGCTATCGTAATCAAGAGCAAACACGTATTCACTTATCCGTTTATCACGTTCGGCCCGTTCCAATGTTGTATCAACCGCCATCTGCTTCAATGCAAATATTTCGTTTTTTGTAAACTCGATCTCGGCCCAATCATTCATACTGCACCGTAGTTTGGCCCGTAGACCACCTCCGGTAAAGTATAACCGATAAGGTATTTATCCCGATTTTTAATCAGATCGAGAATATACATATACCTCGCAACAATATCTCTCGATCTGAAATTCATCAGGGCAAAACTCCGGCTCCGCTTTGAAATGCCGGTCCACACCCCGGGATAAAACAACGCCTTGATTCTTTCCTTGATCATCTCTTTGCTGTTGACCAGTAATGCGGGTTGATCAGGGAACATCGACAAGACAAACGGATCAAGACAAGCCAGCACCGCATGCCCCATAAACATTGATTCAACACCCGATATTCCCCAACCGCCGTGAAGAGAAGTAAACGTTGCCTGACAATCAAGCTTCCTCTCCAAGGCCTCCTTGTTTGACACACCGCTGATCAGATCAAGCTCTACATCGAAGCCTTCCTTATTCAACTCATTCACCGCTTCGACAAAGAGATCATACCGCTTGATCGGATTGCCTGCAGACCCCGCACATATTTTCAAGACCTCGCCATCAAACGGGCGGCAGAACGGGATCTCCTTACGAGGGAGGTCGCTGTATGCCGTGAAATAAGAATTGATATGATAGTACGATCCATCAAGCAGGCCTGTGATCGTGAAATCGTTGCCTGTGATCGCCGCGATCCCCGTCTTGCGATGATAATCCCTGATCCTCGCACCGTCTTGTCTGAGAAAAGTGCCGTAATACTTGATACAGCAATTTCTTGTGCCAAGGATCTTATTGAAATCGACGTTCGGCCAATTAAAAATGAATGACCCGAAATGATAGAACTCCGCCCAATTGTGCACGAGGTCTGTCGCTTCCTGCATATTGGCTTGGGTCATCAAGATATCATAATCGTATTGAAACTGATCATCGTTTGTAATGATGCAACGGGCCGAGTGCGGAGTATGCTTGTTAATCGCTCGCATTAACGCTGTTGGCTGCCCTGCAATGTTGTAATCGGAAATGATCAAGATATTCATTTGTCGTTCTCCCTTTTTATAAAACTGGTGCGCGGTAAAGACGGGGACATGCTACCTCGGCTTTCCTTCTTCCGGTAAAGTTCCATTCCTTAACCACAAGGTTCGCTATGTTTATTCACCGAATTTCCATGTCACTGACAACCCAACCGCGCACCGTAGTTCAATTTCTCGTCAATGCCCTATCCTGTAGTTCAAGAACCCGCCAGTCACCCCTAGCAAGCTGATTGCCACCACGATCAGAACAAGTAAACAGATCCCGACAATCACGTATAACACCCACGGATTGTATGGAGGCGGCAACTTAACCACAAGATACTTCGCCACAATCGATATGACCACCAGCACTAACATAAGAAGCAAAAACGATCCAATGCTCATGTTCCCCTCCTCTCTGGTCAACTCACTTTTATTTTACGGAATGCTATTGCCGCCCGGGGCCAACACAGGCTTGTTTCGGTGATCATACCATGCGCCCGACCAAAAACGAACCGCTTCGGCTTCACCTTTCACCGAACTTACACGAAAGAAAACCATTCGGTCTTCCGGCACATTAACAATGCGCAAGGTTGTCGTTGTCACCGTCGCAGGTGGATTAGTAGCATAAACCCACGTTGCACCCATGTCGTTTGACTGATATACGCGATATCCTGACGCCTCGGGAACAGGATCCCATTTGAGATCGACATCAACAGCCTGAGAAACGCCAACCATCGAGAACATAAACAACACCACGAAAAACACGATCCACTTTTTCATCTTACCCCTCCTCTGTTTTTTATTGTGCCTGCTGGAATGTCGATCCCTTACAGGCCTGACAGGTTTTCTTCATTCTAAAATCGCCCGATCCCGCCGCCGGCTTGCTTCCGATCAGTTTGTATCCTTTACCACCGCAAGCCGTGCAATTTACAAGTGGCATAACCTTTGGCGAAGGTGGCGGAGGTATCAGGTCAGGATGCAATATTTCATCCTGACCTTTGATCACCTCTTCGGGGATTTGCCATAACCGACTCGTTTCTTTTTTTATCTTGCTACGATCATCTTCTCTCATTGTCTACCTCCTTCGATCGCTAGTCTTTTTTTATCAAACACGCACTCAGGCCAACAGAGGTTGACTTGTCATCAACCTCCCTGTCATCGCCAATATTGACAAGCTCCTTGACCAGCTCACCATCCTGATAAAACTTGATCGTATCGCTGGGCATGAATGGATTGACGATCACATCAAGAAAAGGACTTGGAAACTGAGTGCGGAGTATTCTCGCGTTTGGCACAACACAATGCCCGCCGATCAAATCTTTCGGCGGATCCAAAACAGGCCTGCTGTTATGTGAATCACCCCTGTTGTTTACAAGGCTATTATAATCTTCATCGTACCGTTTGATGATATGGTAATCAAGCCCGATACTCTTGGCACACCGTTCACTGTATCGAGCAAACTCAATGCACACCCCGTAATATGTTGTTGACCGCAATTTAAGAAACTCGGTCCACTTGGGATCGGGCAGCACGATGAAATTCAATCCGGCCTCTTTAAGAAACCGGATTGCAGTCTCGTCTCTGCCGCCAAAATAACATCGGCTGTTATGCTTGACATCTCGAGCGATGTACGGATGCTTTGCTTCAATCGGAAAATGAGACGCGCCGAGACTATCACAAGTTCCAACCGGAACCGTTGAAAAAATGATTGTCGGCACCTTCTTGTTGAGAATCAATTGCCAATCATTCACGGTCATCAGAAATTTGTCTCCCCACGGTATTGCGATCAACAGGATCTCGATGCCATCGCCACCTGTATCTGCAATTCTCATTGCGCTCTGATTGATCCCTTTGTAAGGATCGTGAATCGCAACTCGGTGCACGTTTGTAAATATCTCTGTCATTCCTTTTCCGATCTCACCGTATCCGATCAACAAAGCTTTCATGATACCTCCTTTTATTTTCCCTTACCTTTCCCTTTACCTCTGCCACCGCGGCCTTTTCCTTTGTTGCACCCTTTAGTCCATTCCCGCACCATGATAACCCCCTCAGCTTGCTCGCGGCAAGCCTGATTTGAAACTATCGAGAAGCCGGATTGCCACTTCGACTGCTGACGTTCCTTCCCACTGCAGTTCCGGCCATTCCTTCTTCAAATACTTTGCCAACAGATCATACTCGTATGCGCAATCAATAACATTTCTGCTATCGTCATTGACACCCATAAACTTAGTGCCAATGTCTGCCGCCCATTCCATCATCCGTTTAACTAAGGCATGATCCTTTTCGATCTCTTCGGCCTCCCGATCCTTTTCGATATCGGCGATCAAAAGCTTCGCCTTATCCATCATCAATGAAAGACCTTCGGCATTATCAACGTCGCTGCCGGTTCTCTCTTTCAGTTCTTTTAGAAGATCAGGAATGCCTATAATTCTTTCATCAGCCATTTTATCACCTCAATCTCGTTTAGTAAATCCAAAGCCTTCCGCTTTCTTTTTGCTCGGCGCGACTTTGACCTCACCTTTGTACTTGGCCCCCATCGACTCGAGAAATTCGGCTGCGAGGAAGCGATGACAGAATTCACCATCGGGACAAAAACAAACGATGACAACTTCGCCCATGCCAAACAACTCTTTGACCGCTTTTGGGTTGTCTTCAAACCGCGCCTTGACCATTTCAAGATAACGCCGCTTGTATTGACTCTCGCTAATCGTTTTGCGCTTGTATCTCAACACTAGAGGCCATGTAGGGGAAAGGAGTCTACCGATCGGATCTTTCGTCTTTGCGGTGATATCCAAACGCCCATCTCCTTCGTACCAATAGCGGGAGGTCTTGACCATAAGCTTGCCATTCATGCCGGCCCCCTTTCACTGTTGCTCGAATTGAACGTTTTCCACCATGTCTGTAAGCGGAGGTTGATTTCTTACCCCGCATTCACAGACCACGCCGATCCGCATCTCGGCCCGTTTCTTCTCGTCAACCTTGTTTCCTTTTTCATCGAAGGTCGCAAAAACAACTTGGGCCGTGTAGATCGTCAACCGTGTTTTGCCCTGACCGACTTCCTTGCCGCACCCCGGGCATTTAGGCTGCCACCGCTCGGGGATCTGTACTGATCCGCCACCACCTGTTCCAAAATCAATCGGCAACATTACCAGCGCCATTTCATTACCTCCCTTATCTGATATTTGATATGGATTAACATGATCTCCAAACATATACGTTGATATCTGATCTTCTGCAACAAAATCTTCATAATCCTTTGACCCCCACCATACCTGCCCGCTCGCCGGTCACAGGGAATTCATATTCAATGTAATAACCAATCGCATCAGTCAAATGTGAAAGCTCCGGTGCCACCTTCTTATCAATCTCACCCGATCCTCCCTTGATCAACTGCGTTCCTTCAAAATCTGTAACAACGTGCGGGGCCTTGCCGGGATCGACAAGCAATCTCACCGTACCGTCCATTGATCGTAAACGTGAATTCACCGCATTAACTCTTGCCCGTTCTGATGGGTTTGATCTCTTGACCCGATAATTTACTCGATCGCCAAACACTTTCAAATGTTCCTTGATCAAATCCCAATCTGATCCCGCAACTTTGGCCGATCCCGACGCGCCGCCAGTAGCATCACCATAACAGTATACCAGACCTTCGTGATCCTTGTAATCTTGAATCAATTTCTTACAAACGACAGGAGTATTGGATGACCGAGGGACATAGACTTCACTAATGCAACAGGAGATCGTATCGCCGATGACTGCAAGGCCTTGATTGTCAAACCGCGTCTTCTCTTGTATCACGGCAGCAACACCCGGCGCTACGTTGAAGTCAAAACAAAAAACTAAAGGTTGTTTTGGATTGTACCTGATACGAGCCGTATGGATCCGTTCATCAAAAGGATAATAGGCGCGGCCTTCAAAGCTTACAAAGCTTGCTTCAAATTCCTGCTGGAATGTCAATTCATCGAGATCACGTTTTGCCGCCTCGATTTCTTCTCGAGGTAATATGTCTGCACTGACCCAATGAAAGCTATCCCATTCGCCTGTGTCATCTGCCTTGGCCTGTTTGTCGAGATCGTAATAATGATTTCGGCCTTCCGGCACTCCGATAAACCAACACCATCCGCGACGGTCAGCAAGAGCAGGCCTCACGTTCTCCTGCCATGCTTTCTTCTTCATATTTCCAAATTCGTCTAAAACCCCGCCGTCCCACGGTACGCCTTCTATCCTCTCGGGCTTATCCATTCCGACAACGATCAATTGCGCACCCGATGTATAATAAATCGTGAGATCATTTTCACTTGGTGACTTCGCCATCACTCTCGGGCTCGTCAACAACTTCAGATCCTCCCACCATATTCTTTTCGCCTGATCTCGTGTCGGCGCGGCTGCAAAATATCTAGGCGGAAAGAACGGGCCGCCTGCCGTTGCCGCCTGTACCAACTTTCTCTTCGCAAGCTCTGTCTTTCCTGATCGCCTGCCCGCCGGCACTGTCTTAAATCGGGCAGTCGATAATACAAGCCGCTCCTGTTCCCGATGCGGCCTCAGCTTCGTCCATCTCTGTGGTAATGCCATACACTATTTCTTTTTCGTCTGCCGGCCTGTCTTGATCTGTGTTACCTGCCAACTATTCATCTTCACGATTGTCTTCTTCATGGTTTCTCCTTACCACTCATTTTCTCTTTGTTATAATACCCTTCCATCGCTGCCAGAACTCCCGCTAAAGCAAAACACGAGACCTCGATCAAAGGGGTTGTTTTTGAAATTCTCAATTCCCGAATTACAAAGTCCAAATACTTATCTGTGTTGTTTTCACTAGGAGGGGCAAATTTATAAACGAATTGTTCTACGGTGAGACCTCTGCTTTGATCCTTCTTAATCTGATTATGAGCAGCCCTAAAGCCTGCTGCTGCGTGAGGAAAAACAGCAAACCCACCAGACTCCCCCACTGCCTCTTTTTGACCAGCAAAACGAAGATTGACAGGATTGTTATTCCTTTGTGCAAGGTTCATCTTTTTCACCTTTCACAATCTCCGCTGCACCACAATCAGGACACCAAAGATCACTCAACGGCCATTCCCAACTTTTATCCGGCCGAGGGTTACAAGCCTCTCCCTCAGTGCCTTCCCATCCGCAGTTATTACATTTAAGATTCATAATCAAGCCTCCTGCTATATGCTAAACCGCCATGCCTCTTTGATCTCCTCGATTGTTTCTCGAGGTGAGATAACAAACATAATCACCGTTGCGCCGATCATCAATACCGCATAAACAATCAACACATAAGTCCAAATTAATGCGGGGATCAATCTGTAATAATCATCCAAGCTGTATGCCACAAGTGATCTCCTTTTGAAATGCGCCCGGCTTCGACGGATAGCTTTTCCCGAAGCAAGGTTGGAAGGACCTGCTGGGATCCGGGAAGCCGAGGCGCAAAATTATCATGGTAGAAATCCGATCCCGCTTAGAACCTGTATCACATCACGGCCTAATATCGGCAGTAAGGTCTTCGATATCTGCCGGCCGAGGTCACTGAGCAAGATACTCTTGATCCTGATCTCCAAGCCTGCCATGTATGCTACCTGATCATCTGTAAGATTAGGTTGTTTGGAAAGGGCCTGCAGCTCTCTGATCGCATCGACCAATGTTAACGGCATCGCCTCATACTGTTTGCCAAGATAGCCTTTGAAAAACTCGATCTCCGGTGATAACACGTCTTTGTGCGACCGCTGCATCTTGATCATTTCCGCCACGGTCTTCTTTTCAAACTTCTGTGCCTGCTGTATATCCTCCGTTACATTTGTAATGCCGGTCTGCACAGAAGCGCATCCGGTCGCCAAGAAACAGAAAAGCACGAACACCAAAAACTTTTTCATACCGCCCTCCCTTTCAAGATTTGGTTGTTTTGCTCTTTCTCTTATCATCGATTCTCTCAATCTCATGTATCATCGCCGTTGCCAATGATCCCGCCGTTGATACCATCGTTGCCTGCATCTCATTGACCATCTTCCAAATTTCCTGTGCCTCGGTCACAGCATCTCTGCCCTTGTCTTTCTCTTTCGACCACATTCCAAGGTGCTCGCCGATGCTTCGTAAGGCCTCATGCTTTGGATACATCCTGACCTTAACATCTGCGCCGTACTCGGTGAATTTGACTGATACTTCAGATATGGCTGCGGTTATGTCTTTATCCAACGTCGATGAATCTTTCACGTTGAGCCCGCACTCGTTCCATGTAGATACGTCAGCGACATCTGAAAACCCAATTCGTGCCAGTTCTTTCAAGACGCGATCTTGTGTTATATGCGTGCGGCGGGATCGCTCTTCCATGGCCTGAGAGATCGCCCGCCGTATTCTCTTGTTCTGTAATAGTGTCCAAGCCGCTTGTCTCGTATTCTCTTTCTTCGCCCTGTAACCTGCAGCTCGGTACGCTCTGACTTCGTTGAGATCGATAAGGTATTCTTCTACAAAACGCTTCTGCCGCAATCGCATTGCCTTGTTCTTGACTGACTGTGGCAAATCCTTATCTTCTGCAAGATCGTCTATAAATTCCCGGGGTGTTTGACTGTCTTTCATATGCCATCATTGTGACCTCTTTCTGATGTTTCGTCAAGTTAAAAAAAAGGAGGCCTGTGAACAGACCTCCTTCGGCCGGGACGGTGATCAATTAAAACTTGTCTTTCTTCGGCTTCTTCTGATCACCTTTCTTTTTGTCCGGCTTCTTCTGCTGTTTCGCTGCCATATCGTTTTTCACCTCCTCCCTTTTTCAGTATCTTGCGGCAACTCACGCAAGACCTCTTTACTTTCTTTTTATTTCCCCACTCGTCAATCACCTTCTGTTTGAAATACTGATTGCCTAATACATAGACCGTTTGACAAACAGGGCACTTGTAAACGATACGAGATTCAGTCATTGATTTACAGCTCCTTGTAAAACGGGATGACCTTGCAAGATCCTGCGTTGTTGGTCCTCTGCTTCTCGAGCTGATCCTTACATTGCCGGTTACTCTCGTAACACTGTCTGCACAGGTCTGCCCATTTGTAATTCATCCACGTTTGAAAGAAATAGCCTGCAGCGAGTATGCCGATCACTGACCAGTACATCCACCTTTTCATAATGCCCCCTTCAATATCTCCTTGATCTGTTTTATTATTTCATACGACTGCACATTCTCTGTGCCGGTAAACGTTGTGATCTTGATCGGCACGGCAAAGGTCTTTTGGGCCTGTTTGACATCAAGCAAGATATCTCTGATATCAAGCAAGGCCTCCAATAAAAACTCCTGAGTGTCTCTTCCGGTCTTCAATGCAATATCATAACTGCAATTAATCTCTTCACGTGTTCTCATGATTCTTCACCACCTTAACACTCAAACTTTTCTGGCATTCTTCCCAAAGGCCTTTTGTCTTGAGCCATACCACTATCTCTCCAAGCATCTGCTCTTTCAACTGCAAAACATCAAAAGCCCTAAAAACTTCTTTTTCCTTTTCCATATCTCACCTTTTTCAATTCCAACAGAATTTGACCACGATCCCCTTCAATAAAATGCCTTGACCAAAATCCCCGGGGTGTAATTCAAACATCAAAAAACAAAACCCCGCCGTCGCCATATCAGGAGTGCAAACCTTATACGGTTTCTTTTTTCTCGGGTTGATCGCCTTAGCTCTTTCTTTTATTAGCTTCGCTCGCCTTTTCATCTATCCTCTCAATCCCAAGCCGCTGCAACATTCTATAAAAGCTGCTCGAGGCCATAGGAAAACGGGTTAAAATATCACGCAATGATTTCTTTGCTAGGTACATGGGAATGATCTTCTTTTCCCACGTCTCCCTTGAATACCGATGCCCTTTAACCAACATTTATCATGCCACCCGCGCCCACATTTTAGCGCTGCTCGGATATGACTCCCCCCCTAAAATCAACCATCCCGCATATCACGGCAGCGCCCACATTTTTCATTAACTCCTTGACCGTGTTCTTATTTTTTGTCTTTCAGCCGGATCAATCCGATGTATCCGCCAAAATACCTGATCATCTTTGGCGACCTTGTGAGCAGTGAATGACCACTGCTCTCCCGTTTGTTTTGAAATGATCTTGCTACGAAATGCTACTGCCGGCCTGACCGAAACATCCTGACCACCTGTAACCCTGATCGACTGACCGATCTTCATCAATCTCATTTTCCTGATCAGATCATCATCAATGAATGGTGTATCATCAATCGGGATCCCGTCTTCGATCTCGCTTACGATCCACTGCGCTTTTATATGGTGATCTTTTTTGTTTGGTTTGGTAAGTCTGAAATGGCGATCAACCATCTCGAGCGGTGCCCATTGACCACACTTGCAAGTAATAATGCCGCCATCTCTTTTATCAACCGCTATGTCTTTCGCCAAACCGCAATGAAGACAACTCAATTCATATTTGCCGTTGACGAGATCGACCAGCGCATATTTATACTCTTTCTTTGGCCCTCGAGTCTCCCTGCTTCCGCTGTCTTCACTCGGCCTTCTTCCCATTACCGCCTCCCCTGCCATATTTTAATGCAAGCTCTTTCAACCTTAACCTGATCAACGGATATATCTCAACGCCTTCCGGTATGTAATAGACCATTTCATTATAAGCACGATCATATGACCATCCATCAATCATGATCCGGTGTGCCGCTGCAATCAAACCTGTCCTATCTGCTCCCCTCATACAATGAAACAATGAAGGTTGATTTTCTTCGTTGTTGATTCCATAAACAATTTCTTCGATCACTTTGATTGACGGAGGCAAATATACATTCATCGGATATCTGAAGGGAATCATTCCCGCTTCGACAACCGCATTAATTTCGTCTCTATCATCACGCAAATTCCAAACGGTACGAAATCCCATCTGTTTCAATGTCTGATAACCGAGGGGATAATCCGGTTGATCTGATCTTGCAATCTTGCCTTCAACAAGCCAATCGAAATTATTCAAGCCTTCCAACTTCCTTCCGCATGTTCCGGAAGAACAAGAAGCGAGCAAGGCCATGAATAATAAGACGGCCAAATATCGAAAACCTGTTTTCATTTTTCTGTCTCCAACACCCGATCATATCTTCGAGCGCATCATGAAATTCTTCGTTGCTCAGGTCGGCCAATCTCACCCCGCGATATTCAACAAGCTTTGACATATTCATTCACCACCGAAAGGATTTGTTGTGCATCTGAAACATATTGACGCCACATAAAAAAAGCCGGACCACCTTTCACTTCACCATCGATTATTTCTTCCTCGGTGCCATATGGCGTACTTCCCGGTTCAAGATCATCAGGATCATATCCTTTGAGCTGACATAATTTTCGAGCAACCGCTTCAACCATCGTCATCTCTGCAATCATACAATCCTTGTTGGGTTTTTTTGCCATGCAAAAAAACACGCAAGCCGTGTTCTCCTTGTGCTCACGTTTGTGGACACAAACAGGATTATAACAACGACTTGCGTGTTTGCACGGTTCCATTGACGCAGCCTGTTTACTTTCTCTTAACCACCGCAACGCCGATCAGACCACAACCAAAAAGCAAAAGCGTTGCAGGCTCCGGAACAGCAGTCGCCGTTGACCCACCGGAAAAGCTAAATGTCGAACCGGCGCTGTTGGCGGTAATCGTCCAATAACCGGGACTTGGATCAAAGCCCGTTATCCGGGCGAGGCCTTCACCTTCGACCACAATGTTGTTCGTATTGCTAAACGGTATTTCCATGCTGGTCGCATCGAAGCTGTAAATAGTATTGACCCCCCAAGAGAAGGACCACAAGTTCACCAAAGGAGGAGGCACCGATAGGGGCCGGAACACAAAAGGCGTATATATAACAAATGGCGGCGGTGCATTGGTCGCAATCCCGCTATACGCACCTTCAACAGCCGTCACAACCACATTGTCAAACATCGTAAACTGCGTCGCGAGATCCAGGTCGCTGTTATCAAGCACAACATTCCCAGCAAAAGAGATCGCTCCGTCGAACTGTGTCGCCATTGCACTAACTGGCATGATACAGATCAACACCAAAACGCACGCAATCAAAAACCTTTTCATCAACGTTCCTCCTTTTTAATTTCTGCCCGCTGCTAATCGGTCGGCGGGATCGAAATTTTTGCAACCAATGCATCGCCTTTGTCTGCGGTTTCCTCGTCTTGGGCCGTATAAATTTCAAGGCCTTGATCAGTCGCCGCGACAACTGCACTCATTGGTTGATCCAACAACTCCGTGATTAAACTTTGCACGGTCTTCATTCTACTTCACCTCCTCCCTTATACAAATAATTAAATGTCGCCATTGTTGCACTTGTCGCCTTTGTCTTATCGCCAAACCTCCTGTCATAGTCTACCCTAAAAACTGTATTTTCAAGAATTGAAATCACTGAGTGGGTTTGAGCTTCTAAAATCTTGGCATTACCTTCCATGTAATCTTGCATCGGAGATAACAATAGCTCCGCCATTTCATGAAAAGCCGTCGAACAGATTTCACGATGATCAGGTTTGGTCGGATACTTAGTATTGAATCTCGTGATCGCCCTGCGATTAGGTTTGTCCCAAAAAATGTTCGCACAGAATCCGCCGATATGACTATGAAGACAAATCAACCGCCAATGCAATAAGCCCCAATACCGTTGCCAGTATTCGGTTTCCTGTTTATATAAATTGAAGTCTTCATCTGTTGTCAAAAATATTTCTTTCTTCGCCGCCATCGTTCACCTCAATTTGATCAGAAATTATCTATCAGCATTCCCGCGCTAACCGCAGCATGGCACGCTCTGCAAAAATATTTATTTGGTGACTTATCATTGCCGCAAATCGTGCACTGTCTTTCAAGCGGAACATTCCTCTGTTTCAATCTATTTTGTGCTCGATTTTTATTTGCCAACAACGATTGCTCCGCCTTTCTTCTAGCCTTGCATTTTACACCATCACAACACCTTCGTCTGACATCACCTTTGAAATGTTTCTTACAATATTTGCAAACAAATGTTCCCGGGGCCTGACCTTGTTTCTTTACTGGCATTGGTTTGATCAAAGCAAGCCGTATAAGCTGCCGTTTAACGCTATACGTTGTAACATTCAACATCTCTGCAATTTCCTTAAACGTCTTTTTTTGCAACAAATATGACAACAAATCAAGAGAGGTATCAAAGCCTTTTTCCTTTGCAAGCTTTCCCCAATCGATCACCCCGCACCACCCTTATTCCCTTTTGCTTATCGTTCCAACCACGTTTTGATTTCATCAAACAATTCCATTGTTATTGTGGCATCATACAAAGCCGTATGAAGCTTGCGAGGATTGTATTCAATCCCCACATAATCCAATACCGCATTAAGAGCAAAATTTTTCATTTCTGGTCGTTCCCCTCTCAATGCATAAGCCGCCAAAGTCATTACATCAATCCACGGGGTGTAAAACCATGAACCGAAATACTGATCGCCAAGATCATCAAACCACTTCCGCAAGACCTTCCAATCAAACTCGGCACCATAACCAATAAAAAAGAATTTGTCTTTTGTGTTATATTTATCAACATATTTACCAAGCATTTTTATGAATTCATAATTGGCATCTTCTGGGGCCTGCAGTTTTGATAACTCTTTCATTGTTTTACCATGCATATTCATCAATACTTCTTCGTTCACGTCACACCCTTCAAAAACATCACATTGTATTTGAAACCGTTCTTCCACAACCCCATTGATCCTAACAATTCCGCCAATCTGCCATAAACCTGTTGTTGCAGGATCATTGCTGGTTGTCTCTGTATCAATAAAACATTCTTTAATTTTCAAATTTCCTTCTTTGATTTTCATCTTCTCAAAAACCCCCTGATCACGGAAATGAAAGTCGGCCAACGTCTGAATAACCTTCGCCATAAAAAGTCTCCATTGACGTGGAACAAGTTGAAAATCCTGTATAATCTGCGATATCCATTGAACAGGCCAATTATCCATGCACATTCTATCAAGAGAATCATGGCAAGGCCCGCAACAAAAAACAACTTCTTTGCCTCCATCTCTTTTAGGAATGGGGAAATGATGATCATCTAATTTTGTAATTGCATCACAAAAAAAACATTGATTATTTTCAGTTCCTTGACCAAAAATTTTTTCTTCTGGTTTTTTCTTCCCCCATGCCATTTCTGTTATACCTCCCGATATTTCACCTTGATAAAGACGTAATCCTTACCTTCAATCACGGCATCAACGACATTCCATTCCATGTCAAAAGGATTTGGCCGTGAAGAATTAAGCTCACCTTTCTTACCTATGACAAAATCCTTAACCACATAATGCATATCATCGGGATGGATATCAATAATCTCAATCACCATTCCTTCCTCCCTCTTTCTTTTCTTTTGGAATACCAGACTGCGGCAACACAACCGCAACAACCCACGATGAAATACAAAATGCTCGAGGCCTCTGCTGTTGGTATAGGCGGAGGCAAGTAGGGAGGCGGAGGAATGGTCGGAGGATACCACTCGCCGCCTCCACTACTATAAGCGATAACATCATACCCGCTATGATGATCGCTTGCCCATGACACAGGAACAAACATCAAAGCCGCAGGCCAAATCCATTTGCTATTTCCTCCGCCGCCAATACCTGTCGCAACAGGAAAAGCAGCGACATCAGAAATCGATCCGCCCCACATCACTGCATCTAGAGGCGAATCCCATTCATCAAACGCCAATGCCTCTTCAGGTTTGATATTTTCGGCTGCTGCAACTTTCATATTTTTTGGCGCGGCGAGAAATGGCAAAGTCCCCTGTATAACATCGTTGCCGCATTCCATTGTCCAATGAAAAGAGTATGTCGTTTGACCTTCAATTGCAGGAAATTGAAACGTCAATCCCCTTTCATCGAGTATTGTTTTCCCTTTTCCGATTTCTTTCCCGTACCCGCCGCGCCAAGCTTGGTGTGCCCTATATGGTTGTTTACGATTAATGGGACGAGAAGCTTTGATCGAATAAAAATCAAGCTCGTATATTCTTTTTGTCTTGAAAGAAAAAACATGAGTCCAACCGCCATCAGCACGAAAAAAATCATCTCTAAATGGTGCCGGCCCCCACGGTTTCCATTCTCCTCCAATATAAAGATCACCGGGATCAGGCATATTTGATCGACCCAAATTTCCAAAATACGATCCCTTAATAGTGACTTCGATCAACCCTGCCTGTGATCGCACCTGCATTGCTTCAACACAAGACCGTTTGCCGATACAATCTTGATTCTGTATGCCAACCGCAGTGCCGCCCCAATAGGTATCTTTGATCTCGACAACCTGAGCGCCGACAATAAGAGGAAGTAATAAGATTGCCAAAATCAAAAGGACAGCAATTATCAGGATGATCTTTTTTGTCATCGACACCTGCAAATTCAAGCCTTTCTTTTTTTTGCGGTTTTTGTTTTCTTTGTTTCCGATCCCGATTCTGTAGCAGCCTCGTCCCATGGCCCATCTCCTTTTGTTTTGCCGATAACAAGCTCCGCTCGAGATTCAACTCTATCGTGAACTATTTTGTATGCACGATCCGCAATACTGATCAATTCATCATCGTGAGTAATAATGATCAACTGGAATCCCAACCTGTGAGCAATCTCTTGGAATATCTTACCGCCAAGAGAAATCAATGCGCCCATGTTTTTCATAGGCTCGTCAAGGATAATGACATTTCTAGACCGAGGATTTTCAAGGCTCCACAATGCTATACGAAAAGCAAACGAGATCACGTCATTAATCCCGCCGCCAACATCATATTCCGGCTCATCATAGACCTCTTTGACACCATCGATCATTTCATAGATCACAGGTTGGATTTCCATTCGGTCTTTTCTTTCTTCGTTAAAGACCAACTCAAACCCAAACTCCCGATCCTTAAAAACAGATTTGATCGCTAGGGTGACAAGAGTTTCGACACGCTCTTTGAAATACTGTTGTGTTTTGTGTTGTGTCTCGACAAGAATCCACCGCGCCTTGGTGAAGTCTTCGACTTTATCAAGTTGGCGATTGATTTGATTCTCTTTTTGATCAAGCTGTTCGACCAGTAAGTTTATTTTTGATTCAAGATCATTGAACTTTCTCTCAAGCTCACCGACCTGATCAGACATAACCAAACTCCTTCAGCTTTGTGTTTACTGTATCGATAAGCTTTGCACGATCACGGGAGATATCATCGATCTCCCGTTCCAATTTTTTTAGAAGATCGTAAGCATCATCAATTTTCTTCACACCAAAGTTTTTCTTTAGTGCGGCCAACTCTGCTTCCTGCTGACCTTCCTTCTTTGAAATATCACGATTGATCCTTTCCAACGTCTCCCGCAAATCTTCTGCTGACAAATTTCTAGTGGCGGCCATGAAATCTCTCCTTCCCTATTGTTGCTTCAAGAACATCAACAACCGATTGTTTGATTTCGTTTGCCTTCAAAAATCCAACAAGGTTTGTCATAAAATCAGATCCCACATTGATATGCTCTTTCACCGACGAAATGAAATCATCAAGGATCATCTCCGATGTTTCTTCATATTCGATATGTAACCTTGACAATACCACCTCGGCCTTTTCGTGCGGGATCTCCACCCATGTCATTCTTTCTTTCGCGATATTCCAAACAAAAAATCCCGGGCGATGTTGAAAATTATATTCTGTTGCCTCTCTCCTAATCATCGGCCCCGCATTGACGATGTATCGATCTCCCGATCCGCTTCCGTGCAT